>Ga0207874_1000011_pt1 | contig 286401 bp, 226 predicted proteins | sample HigsolmetaAR201D_FD_184833 | JGI IMG/M metagenome (GOLD analysis project Ga0207874, IMG submission 184833) | Ionic liquid and high solid enriched microbial communities from the Joint BioEnergy Institute, USA - AR20-1-D (SPAdes) (version 2) ... | reverse complement strand
ATGTCGCTGATGTGGTAGTATCCATTATCGCCCTCTTTCAGGTGCTCTGTGGTGGTTGTTTAGACTACGAGCATACCATAGTGGAGGGCGATTCGTTTTCTACCTCTGCCAATTCGTGCGCGCACCCTTTAAAATGGCTGCGCTTGACAAACCATGAGGGTTCGAGTACACTGCCTCACATCCATTATGACATGCTGATTGAGGTTTGTACGGGCAACGTGCCCAATGCGTTGTGACATACCCCATGTCAACGATGTAAAACCACGGGCGGAATAGCAGCGTTCCATTGTTGGTACGCTTATTCGGCCTAATCTTGTTTCTCTACATTGAGTAGCACCCACCTGCCGCCTGCGGCAATTTTGAGCAAAGTAGCACCGAGGGCTTCGGCCCTGATCATGTAAGGAGCCATTGGGCACCTGCCAGGAGAGGAGGTGATACGGCGTTCTATTCCTCATTAACACAATGTGTTAACATTTTTAACAATTGCTAGGTCTCGGCCATCCCAGTCCACTTCGGAGCAGCGATCTCTACCCGCTCCGAGAACCGGAAACGAACAATATTAGGCGCCCAACAGATTCTCGCTAAGCGATAAGGAGAACCCGTTCATGAAACGTGTAACCCTGTTGATGGTTATGGCGCTTGTGGCCAGCATTTTGGCTGCTTGTGGGACAGCGAGCACCCCTACTACTGCCCAACCTACCGCCGCACCCGCAGCTGAAGCTACCGCAGCACCGGCAGCTCCCGCAGCTGAAGCTACCACAGCACCGGCAGCTCCCGCAGCCAGTGGCGATAAGATCGTTATCGTCTCGTCGCTGCCGCGCACAGGTTCGTCAAAAGGCCAAACTGATACCCTAGTCAATGCTATCAAGCAGCGCTTGGAGGAGTCCAACTACCAGGTCTGCGATGGCAAGTTCACAATCGAGTATCGCGATTGGGACGATGCTACCGCCGCCAAGGGTCAGTGGGATGAGGCTGCCGAAGCTTCGAACGCCAACAAGGCCGCTGCCGATGCCGATGTGATGGTGTACATTGGCACGTTCAACTCGGGTGCAGCCAAGATCAGTATCCCGATCCTCAATGAGGCGGGCGTCGTGATGATCAGCCCTGCCAACACCTACACTGGCCTCAGCAAGCCCGGCAAGGGCGAGCCAGATGAGCCCGACAAGTACTACCCAACCGGCAAGCGCAACTACACCCGCGTGATCCCTGCCGACGACCTGCAGGGTGCGGCTGGCGCGAACTGGGCCAAGGAAATGGGTGTGAAGACAGTGTTCGTCCTCGACGACACCCAGCTGTACGGCAAGGGCTTGGCCGATGTGTTCGAGTCGACTTCTAAGGAGATCGGCTTGGAAGTGGTTGGCCGCGAAGGTATCGACGGTAAGGCTGCCGACTACCGCGCTCTGGCCGCCAAGATCGTCGACCTGAACCCCGACCTGGTCTACTACGGTGGTATTACCCAGAACAACGCTGGCCAGCTGTGGAAGGATATCCGCAGTGAGGGCTACGAGGGCAAGATGATGGGCCCGGACGGTATCTTCGAGCAGGCCTTCATCGATGCCGCTGGTGCCGACGTGGTTGAGGGCACCTACATCACCTTCGGTGGTGTTCCACCGGACAAGCTGGAGGGCCGCGCTGCTGAGTGGTACGCCGCTTACAAGGCCAAGTTCAACAGCGAGCCTGAGGCTTACGCCGTGTACGGCTACGAGGCTGTCAATGTGGCTCTGGCTGCGATCAACAAGGTCTGTGTCAAGGATCGCGCTGCTATCCTCGATGCGATCTTCGCCACCAAGGACTTCGACGGTGTGCTTGGCAAGTGGAGCTTCGATGAGAATGGTGATATTACGCTCGCTACCTTGAGCGGTAACATCATCCGAAACGGCAAGTTCGAGTTCGCCCAGACGATTAAGTAAGGTTAATGGTAGATGAGCGCCCTCACGGGCGCTCATCTATAATCCCGCAGCAATGCGGCCCTTGCTTCACCTGTGTGTAACGCGCTCGATGCAGTTGCAAGCAGGAATCTCATCCGACAGTAGAACCTTGCAAATCCGCCGGTTTCTCACGAGGTATGTCATGGCCACACAAATTTCAACCACGAATGTTGTCCCCCGCGTCATCCCGTGGCGCACGATCAGCAGTATCATATTGCTGATCTTCTTTGTTCTTTTCCTCGCTGTTCCCCTGTGGAATTTAGTGATGGAAATGGTGGCAAATCCGCAACTGCTGATGCGCCAACTCATCATCGGCATCACAAATGGTGCTTATATTGCGCTAATTGCCCTAGGCTACACCTTAGTGTATGGCATTATCGAGCTCATTAATTTCGCACACGGCGAAGTGTACATGCTCGGCGTGTTCTTTTCTTTGACTTTAATTGGCTTATTTGGACTATCGTCAAGCACTCCACCAGAACTGCTCTTCCCTTTGATGCTCCTGATTCTGCTTGTAACGATGACCTTCACCGCGCTGCTGAATGTGTCGATCGAGCGTGTGGCGTACCGACGCCTCCGCAATGCGCCGCGCTTGGCACCGCTGATCAGTGCGATCGGTGTCTCGTTCGTGTTGCAGAACGTTGGTCAACTCTGGGGTTTCTTGCGGTTCCCGATCTTCAACGGTGTAATGGGCTCGAATGCGGTAGCACCAAAAAGCTATCCTCAATTAATTTCAAACTATAATGTATTGAGTTTCCTCGGCGAGAATGTGCGCATCCGCTTAACTATCCGCGACCTGGTGGTGCTGGCGGTTTCGTTCTCGCTACTCGTGGCCCTCTATCTCTTTATTCAAAAGACCAAGCTCGGTAAGGCTATGCGCGCCACCGCTCAGGATCGCGACGCCTCAGCGCTGATGGGGATCGATGTGAACCGCACGATCTCGCTGGCGTTCTTGTTGGGTGGCGCGCTCGCTGGTGCGGCTGGTATGTTGGTGGGCATGTACAACGGCACAGCCGTCTTTAATATGGGCTTCACCGCCGGTCTGCGCTCGTTCACTGCCGCCGTGCTGGGTGGCATCGGCAATATCGTCGGTGCGATGTTCGGTGGCCTGCTGATCGGTTTGATCTCGGCCCTCTCCGACCAATATCTCAGTGCCCGCTGGACTAACGCTGTCGTCTTTGGCCTCCTCGTTATTATCCTCGTCTTCCGACCCACTGGCCTGTTGGGCGAAGAAGGCGGACAGAAGGCATAGCTTATGAATCCACGCATTCGTTCCGGTATAACCGGTGGTGTCGTAGGCGCGCTGGTAACGATTGTAACAGGTGGCTTGGTTGGCTACTTCAGCGGTATGCTCGCTGGTCTAATCGCTGGCTTGCTCGCCTCGCAGTTAGAACATCTCAGTGATATGCGCCAGGGTTGGCGGCAGGGCCTTGAAGCGGGCCTGGTGGCTGGCGCGCTCGTGGTGGTCGGGCAACTGATCCGCACACTGATGATCGAACCCGCCCTCGGCAATCAGTGGAGCTTTGGTACCGCGCTTCAGATAGGGGCGTCAAGCTTAGTGCTTGCTGCGGTTGTCTCCATTATCTTTGGGGTGGTGCGCACACTGCCGCAACCCAAAGACACAATCGCCACCTATGCAGTATTGGGCGTGCTGATTTTGCTCTATCCCTGGATCGATACCCTGCTCCAGATGCGCTTTATGAACGAAGTCATCCCTGTGTTGGTCTTCGTGCTGATGGCGCTGGGGTTGAATATTGTGGTGGGCTACGCGGGCCTACTCGACTTGGGCTACGCGGCGTTCTTCGCGATCGGTGCATATACCACGGGTATGATCGCCTCGCCACACTTCGGCCTCAATACGAGTTTCTGGATCGCGATCTGGGTGGCGGCGGCCGTGGCCGCGATCTTCGGCATCATCCTAGGCGCACCCACGCTGCCGTTGCGCGGCGACTATCTAGCGATTGTGACGCTCGGGTTCGGTGAGATCGTGCCGATCGCTGCCAATAACCTCGATAGCCTCACGATCAACATCCTCGGCTATACGGTCGTCGAAAACCTCGACCTGACCGGCGGTCCCAAGGGTATCAACCCGATCAGCCGACCGTGGCTGCCCGGTATTGGCGAGTTCAACCCCACCAATCAGATCCCTTGGTACTACCTGATCCTGGCGATCATGATCTTCTCGATCTTCTTCATCCTGCGCCTGCGCAACTCGCGGCTTGGCCGCGCTTGGACAGCAATGCGCGAGGATGAGATGGCCGCCGAGGCGATGGGCATCAATATCGTGCGGACGAAGTTGCTGGCCTTCGCGATGGGCGCAACGTTCAGCGGTTTTGCTGGTGCTTTCTACGGCGCCTACATCAGCGCGATCTTCCCCGAGAGCTTCCGCTTCGACGTCTCGGTGATGCTGCTGTGTATGGTGATCCTGGGTGGCTTGGGCAATATCACCGGCGTGATCTTGGGCGGCCTGATCATTCAGTTCGCCGACCGCCTGTTCCTGCCACACTTGGCCCAGTTGGTGCAGTCGCTGGCCCAGAACTCCAATAACGATGTGTTGAAGGAGATCAACTTCGCGAGCGACTTCCGCTTACTGATGTTCGGTCTGACGCTGGTGATTATGATGCAGTTGCGCCCCGAGGGTCTGGTGCCAAGCGCTCGACGCCGCATGGAATTGCACTCCGATGAGGCACAACCGGATGTAATTACCGGCAATGTGACGATCGATGCTGAGCCGGACGAGGGTGGCCGCCTAACTGTGTGAGCCGCATCCGCAGAAGCCATGGCTGGTATCACGAGCGAGCAGAACCGTGATACCGACCAGGAGAGCAAATATGGAACAGGAACAACTGATCCTTGAAGCGAAAGGCGTCACTAAGCAGTTTGGTGGCCTTACCGCTGTCAATAATATCGATTTCTCGATTAAGGCGGGGAGCATCACCAGTCTCATCGGTCCAAACGGTGCTGGCAAAACGACCTTCTTCAATATGATCACGGGCCTGTACAAGCCGACCCACGGCACGATCACCTTCGCAGGCCGGAGGATCGATGGTCTGAAACCAGACTTGGTGACAGCGAGCGGCATTGGCCGCACCTTCCAGAATATCCGCCTGTTCGCGCATATGACGGCGCTTGAGAATGTGCTCGTGGGGCAACACGTGCGCATGCACGCCGGGTTGTTCGGCATCCTCATGCGTACACGTGCGGTGCGCGAGGAGGAGGAGCGGGTGCGGGCACGCGGCCTCGAACTGCTCGACTATGTGGGGTTGGGCCGCAAGCGCGCCGATGAGCTCAGCAAGAACCTGCCCTACGGCGCACAACGCCGTTTGGAGATCGCCCGTGCGCTCGCCACCGACCCGAAGATGCTGCTGCTCGACGAGCCAACCGCTGGCATGAACCCACAGGAGACCGACGATCTCACCAAACTGATCCGTCAGATCCGCGATTCGCTGGGCATCACGGTGCTGTTGATCGAGCACGATATGAAGGTTGTGATGGGTATCTCCGAGCATATCACCGTGCTGGATCGGGGCATCAAGATCGCTGAGGGCACTGCCGACGAGGTGCGCAGTAACGAGCAAGTGATCGAGGCGTATCTGGGCAAGGGTGCAGCAGCCCACGGCAAGGGTGGCCAACGCCCCGCCGCCGCATAGTGGTCGCTGCCGAAACCCGTACATTCAGCAATAGAGAGAGCATATGGCCATATCGCAACCACTATTAGAGCTTCGGGATGTACACTCCTACTACGGCAACATCCACGCGCTCAAGGGCATCTCGCTCACGGTCAACGCAGGCGAGATCGTTACGCTGATCGGCTCGAACGGGGCGGGCAAGAGCACGACCCTCCGCACCATCTCGGGCATTCTCCAGCCCCGCTATGGCCAGATCCTTCTGGACGGAGAGCGGATTGATCGCGTGCCAGCCCACCAGTTGCCCAAGCGAGGCTTATTGCAATCGCCCGAAGGTCGCCGTATCTTCCCGCGCCTCACAGTGCGCGAGAATCTTGAGATGGGCGCATTCACCCGCGACGATAAAGACGGCATCGCCGAGGATATGGAGCGGGTGTTCAACCTGTTCCCCCGTCTGCGCGAACGTACATCGCAGAAGGGAGGCACGCTTTCCGGTGGCGAGCAGCAGATGCTGGCGATCGGGCGGGCGCTGATGGGCCGCCCCCGCGTGCTGATGCTCGATGAGCCTTCGATGGGCTTGGCACCCGTCTTGGTCGATCAGATCTTCAGTATCATCCAGGAGATCAACAGCCAAGGCACCACGATTCTGCTGGTGGAGCAGAATGCGCTGATGGCGTTGGCGATCGCGCACCGTGGGTATGTGCTGCAGACCGGACAGATCGTGCTCTCGGACACGGCCAAGGGCCTGAGCGAGAACGAGATGGTTCAGAAGGCGTACCTCGGTATCGAGTAGTTGTGCTTCGATGAGTGCGCTGCGGACACAACGCCTACTGCGCACTCATCACTTTCCCCGCATCTGCATCGTCCCGCCGCTGCCGCGCGTAGTGCCGCTTGGCCTTGGCGCGGTTGCCGCAGTCCTCCATCGAGCACCAACGCCGATTGCGCTTGCGGCTGGTGTCGAGGAATAGCCAACTACATCCCTCCCCAGCGCACTCACCCACCAACGCCAGATCCGCCGAGGTAAGCAGAGCCGCCGCCTGCCACAGCAACTCCCAGAGCGGCATACTCAACCGCTCGCCGTGGTACTCCCAACCAAACTGCCCACCATTCCTCACGATCTGCGTGCGGGCCGGCGCCTCTGCCAGCATCGCGTTGAGCGTCGCCTCCGCTGCGTGCACCGTTGGGTGTTCGTAGGCCGCCACATCGCGTCGCGCGGCAGCCGAAAACAGCCAATAGAGCGCCGAGCGCAAACGCCGCGCCTGCGCCAACACTTGCGCCGCTCGCTCGGGCTGCCGCGCCGCCTCGTCGGCCAATTGCTGCGCCACTGCCTGCTCCAGCAGCCCAACACGCACCGACCACACCATCAGCGCGTTGTAATCGACCAGATACTCTTTGGGTGTGGCCTTCAGGTGGCTATCGACAGTGTTGACAAAATCGAGGCATATCCGCCCGCCAACCAGGCGCACATCCGCTACATTCGTGTTCATCAAGTTCCTTTATGTGGATGGTTTTACATCCGCTGGAAAGGTGTGCGAGTACAGCAAGTATAGCCTGCGGCAGCAAGGTATTTGACGTTTTTTGTGGTGTCGAGGCGCTGCTACGCGCGGCGCCTCGACACCACCCGTCTCGGGAAATGTGGGTATCAGTTGAAAAGCAGCACCACGCCATAATATTTGCCGTTTGTGTAAGTAATCGTTTGGATTTGATATTATCCATCTGTGTAATCTGTGGATACAAACCCCCTCCGCCATGCGATGGATTGACTCTCTCGCGCATCTCTGGTATATTCTAACCATATAAAAGGTTATAATCAAATAGTAATAGGCGGCTGCGATGATGTTTTGTGGTATCCAGCGTACCTGCGGCGAATTGCTCCTGCATCTCCTCGGGATCGGCCTATCGAACGGGGCAATCATCGCGCTCAACGCGATCGGCATTACTCTGGTGTACGGCGCTGTCCGCACGATCAACTTCGCTTATGGCGATGTGTTCGCACTCACCACCGTGCTAATCACCACGCTGATCGGTTCGCTCGGCTTACACTGGGGCATGCCGCTGCCCTGGCTGATCGGCGGACTCATCCTGGTGTTCATCGCCGCCGCCGCCCTCGCCGTGCTGCTCAACGTCGCCATCGAGCGCGTGGCGTTCAAGCCGTTTCGCGGCACTTCGCGCCTCGCCCCGCTGATCGCCACGATCGGCATCTCCTTCATCTTCTACCAAGTCGCCCTGATATGGCGCCATATTCAGCTCAACGGCCAAGTGGTGCACAAAAGCGATGTGAACAACGTGGCCAACATCCCGCTGGGCGGCATCCCCGAACTCGTGCCGAAGATCAACCTGGTGCAAGCGGCTGGGCTGGATATGCGCATCACCTACACCATCAAAGACCTGGTGGTGCTGCTGTTGGCCTGTAGCCTGGCCGGAGTGGTCTTTTGGCTGATCAACTTCACGCGGATCGGGCGAGCGATTCGGGCCTGCGCGCAAGACCCCGAAATGGCGCAACTGTGCGGGATCAACCGCAACTACATCGCCCGCCTCACCTTCGCGATCGGCGGCGTGTTGGCGGCGGCCTCCGCATTCGTGTTCACATTCTACTACAACCGTCCACTGGGACAGCACGGTGTCGATAGCGGCCTAACCGCCTTCGCCGCCGCAGTATTGGGTGGCATCGGAAATCCGTTCGGCGCGTTCGTCAGCGGCCTGGTGTTCGGCGTGTTCTCGGCCTTCAGCGACTACTTCATCGATGGGCGCTGGACGCCCGTGCTGCTGCTGATGCTGCTGATCGCGTTGCTGGTGCTGCGTCCCGGAGGTCTGCTCGGCAACGCCCAGGACGACGCGCCGGAGGAAGGCGCAATCCTGTGGGCCAGCCGACGCCCACGCCAAACCTCCATCACCTGGCCGAGCATCGCGCTGCTGGCGCTGGCGCTGCTCTACCCGCTGCTCGAACGGCTGCTCGGCTTCAGCGAACAAACCATCATCACGCAGTTGGTGCTGTTCGCACTGCTGGCGCTGGGGTTGAACATCGTGCTTGGCTTCGCGGGGCTGCTCGATCTTGGCTATGCGGCGCTGTTCGCGATTGGCGGCTACACTGCGGCGATCCTCGCCTCGCGCAGTGGGCCGTTCTCGGGGATCGTGCCCACCCATCTCGACATCTTGGCGGTATTGGCGATCAGCGGCGCGGTGGCGGGGCTGTTCGGCGTGATCAACGGCCTGCTCACACTGCGGCTGCGGGGCGAATACCTGGCGATCGTCACGCTGGCGTTCGGACAAATGGCGCCACGGCTGTTCCTGAACCTCGACAGCATCACAGGCGGAGCGCGTGGCATGTCGGCGGTGCCGCCGCCGCACCTGTTCGGCTTCACGCTGTCTACGCCGATCGCACGCTACTACCTGGCGGTGGGGATGCTGCTACTCGTGGTGCTCATCAGCCATCGCCTGCTCTTCTCGCGGATCGGGCGGGCCTGGGCCGCGATGAGCGCCGACGAACAGGCCGCCGCAAGCAACGGCATCAACATCGGGCAGTCGCGGATGCTCGCCTTCACGCTCGGGGCGATCATCGCAGGCATGGGGGGCGCACTGTTCGCCACCGTGTTTAGCTACGTGGACAGCGGCCAGTCCGATTTCACGATCTCGGCGATGGTGCTGGCGATGGTGATCATCGGCGGCGCAGGCAATATTCGCGGCACGATCATCGGCGCGCTGGCGATCGCTGGCTACAACCAACTCGGCATCACGCGCTTCGGGGCTTGGCTGGTCGAGACGGGTCAAGAGATAGGAGGCCTATCGGGCCAACTGCTAGCCTCGCTCGATCCCCGTAGTCTCAGCTACATGTTCTTCGGGCTGGCGCTCTACCTGATCGTGCTGTGGCGGGCGCGCGAAACCAGCGCTGTGAAGCCAACCGCCACAACGCTGCCGTTACCAACGAACCAAATGCCCGTGAGCGATCAACCCTAACGCCGCTGGCGAGGGCGAAGCGTGGCATACAACTGCTGACCCTGCAAGGTGCGGCGGTGCTGGCGCTGTGCCGCCGCCTGCGAGGGCCAGAACGACAGCGTACCCTTGCCCGCATGCGCGAACCGCAACGCTGCCAACACGTGCTTGCAGTTGATGCCGCCGTAGCGCGCCCACGAACACGAGCACTGCCCGGTCATCGCCTCGGGCTGCACGCTCACCTCGTAGAAACTGCCCGGCTCGCTGGCGCTCTGCACCACGTACAAGCCCTGCTCGGCATCGAGTTCGAACACCTGCAACTGCCGACTGGCGGCCTGAAGGTTCTTGAGTTGTACAACGTTTCGGGTGGGATAGTGTGGGGTTTTTGTGGGTTCTGTCATCGTACTCTTCCCTGGCGATCCGCGCAATGCTTTACAGTTTGCCGACTGCAACGCGCACTGTGCCCGACCACCCGTATCACTCGTAATACAGACAGTATACCACAAAACCTAGAACAATTGTGTTAATCTTTCGTTATATCACAGAGCGCACAGCAGGTGAATATCCTCCGGCTCGCGCGCGAACAACACCGGGTCGGGGTTGGCGTTCAGCGTCGCGCCCAAGTGCAGGTAAAACTGCACCGTGTGCTCGGTGGGAGTGGCCGAGATGTACAGCCACTTGGCCCCTCGCTCGCGAGCGGCTCTGGCAGCCTGTCGAAACAGCGTAGCGCCGATTCCGCGCCCACGGTACGCACAACTGACGTGCATCATCAGCAATTGCAGTTGGTCGCGTTCGGGGCCGAGCCACAGCGTATCGAGTACCGACAAGCCCACCAACTGCCCATCCGCGAAACAGCCAAAGAACAGCCCACCACGGTCGAAACACTCGTAGAGCAGCGGCGTATAATGCTCCGCCTCGCCGGGCGGCCAGCCGTGCGCCACAAACGGCGCGTCCCTGAGCACCAGCGTGCCCTGCTCCATCACGTACATCCGCTCGATCACCTCCGAACGGTCGATCGTCCACAACAACTCGACCTCGTCGCGCCGCAACAAGCGCATCTCCATCAGCTCTCTCCTCACTACAACGCCCAAGTTTTTTGGGGAAAAGAAATGCAACCGCGATCCGAACGCCCGTCGCTACGGGCAAACAACGTCGTGTTCAACGTGTGCGCGCTCGGACAGCTGTGGCGCTGCGCGCCAAAACGCGCGCCGCTATGCTCGCGGCCCCACGATGCAGCGCGATGATCGGCGTCGCATTGGGATCGCCTGCGCGGTTGCCCAAGCGTACCACACTGCCGCAGTTACCCGTAGCCCACTTTCCACTGCCCTGGCTGGCACTCCAAAGCCCGGAGCATGACCACGGGCGTTTCAGGCCAGGACTCGGCCTCTTGCGCCAGCAGCAACAACCCACGCACCACTAGCCATGCGGCAGCCTGCGGTAGCGGCCAGAACGCCAAATAGATGTGGTATACTGCTCCCAGAAGCCTTCCCAATCGCCACATGCTAACAAAAGAGGTTCGTATGGCATCGCCAACGACTATCCGCAGCATCTCCGTCGAACCGCTGAATATTCCGCTATTCACGCCCTTCGGCATCGCTGGCGGCGCGCAGGATATTGCGCGCAATGTGCTGCTGACACTGGAACTGGCCGATGGCACGCGCGGCTACGGCGAGGCGGCCCCGTTCCCGGCCTTCAACGGCGAGACGCAGGAGCGCGCCCAAAGCGCGATCGAGAGCGCCCGCACCCTGCTTGAGGGCGCCGACGTGCGCGAATGGCGGCGTTTGGCTGCAGCGGTACGCTCCAAGATCGGCAAGGTCGGCTCGGCCCAATGCGCGATCGAAACTGCCATTTTGGACGCCTGGATGCGCCACGCACACCAACCGCTTTGGGCGTTCTTCGGCGGCGCGGCTGCCGCGCTCGAAACCGACATGACGGTTACGACGGGCACCGCCGAGCAGGCCCGCACCGATGCGCAGGCGATTATAGATCGCGGCATCACGACCATCAAGATCAAGATCGGCGGCAGCGGCTTGGAGCTTGATCTGGAGCGGATTCGCGCTATCCACGCCACTGCGCCCAATGCGCCGCTGATCCTTGATGGCAATGGCGGCTACACCGCCGATTACGCGCTCGACCTGATGGCACTGCTGCAACAGCACGGCATCCCGGTGGCGCTGCTCGAACAGCCGGTGCCCCGCGACGATTGGACAGGCATGGCCCGCCTCGCGCGGCACGCTGGTGCGCCCGTCGCCGCCGACGAGAGCTTGGAGAGCGCCGCCGACGCGCTGCGACTCGCCAACGACGGCGCGGCCCAAGTGCTGAACATCAAGCTGATGAAATGCGGCATTGCCGAGGCGCTCGATATTGCGGCGGTTGCGCGGTCAGCCAAACTCGGCCTGATGATCGGCGGTATGGTCGAGTCGCAGTTGGCGATGACGGTATCGGCCTGCTTCGCGAGCGGACAGGGCGGCTTTAGCTTTGTGGACCTCGATACGCCGCTGTTTATGGCCGAGAATCCCTTCGATGGTGGTATGCGTTACAACGGCGGCGCGCTCGATCTCTCCGGGATCGAAGCCGGACACGGGGTGACGCCGCGCTAGAACAGGTGGAGCGTGAACCAAGCACCTGCCCCCGAGCCGCGTGCGCTGCGCGATGTTGCACTGCTGGCGCTGCGGCTCGGCATCACAGCGTTCGGCGGGCCTGCCGCGCACATCGCGATGCTACGCGATGAGGCGGTGGTGCGGCGGCGCTGGCTGAGCGACGCCGAGTTCCTCGATCTGCTGGGCGCCACAAACCTGATCCCCGGCCCCAATTCCACCGAGATGTTCATCCACATCGGCCATGTGCGAGCCGGTTGGCGCGGCATGATCGTGTCGGGCGTGTGCTTCATCCTGCCCGCGATGCTGATTGTGCTGGCGATCGCGTGGGCCTACCAGACCTACGGCACCACGCCAACCGCGACCTGGCTGCTCTACGGCATCAAGCCCGTGATCATCGCGATTGTGCTGCAGGCGTTGTGGGGGCTGAGCAAAAGCGCGATCAAGAATCGCTGGCTGGCCCTGTTGGGCGTAGTGGTGTGCGCGCTCTATCTACTGGGCTGGAATGAACTGGCTATCCTGTTCGGTGGCGGCCTGCTCACGATGCTGATCATCAACCTGCGCCGTCTGGGCGATAAACGTCATCTGGCGGGAGTGTTGCTGCTCGGCGCGCCACAGGCGTTGCTCGCGCAGGCGGCGAGCGTGCCGTTCAGCTTGGGCACGCTGTTTTTCACGTTCCTCAAGATCGGTGCGGTGCTGTACGGCAGCGGCTACGTGTTGCTGGCGTTCCTGCGCAACGATTTCGTGGTGCGGCTGGGCTGGCTGACCGATCAGCAGGTGCTCGACGCGATCGCGATCGGACAGGTGACGCCCGGCCCGGTGTTCACCACAGCGACGTTCATCGGCTACCAACTCGCAGGCCTGCCCGGCGCGCTCATGGCGACGGCGGGCATCTTTCTGCCATCGTTCATCTTCGTGGCGCTGAGCAGCCCGCTGATCCCTCGGATGCGCAGCTCGCCCTGGCTGGCGGCGTTCCTCGACGGCATCAACGTGGCGGCGCTGGGCCTGATGCTGGGTGTCACGTGGGAGCTTGGGCGCGCGGCGGTGGTCGATTGGCTCACACTCGTGCTGGCGCTGATCTCCGCCGTGTTGCTGTTGCGCTACAAGCTCAACTCCACCTGGCTGATCGCGGGTGGCGCGGCGATCGGCCTGCTCGCGCAATTCCTGCAGTGATGGAAACTGGGTATGCCTAAAGGACTGCGAATCGCCATCGACGCCCGGTATGTGACCGACCACTTCCCCGGCATCGGTCGTTATGTCTACAATCTGCTGCGCGGCCTCGCCGAACTCGACACGCCGCACCGCTTCCTAGTGCTGCACAACCCCAATCAGCAGAACAGCCGACATGATCTGGCGACGCTGGCGCAGCACCCGCAGTTCGAGCTATGCGCGGTTGAAGCGGCGCCGTTTTCGTTGGCCGAGCAGTACCGCATTCCAAAAATGCTACGGGAACTGCGAGCCGAACGTTATCACGCGCCCTACTATGTGCGGCCCTACCTCGGGATCGCCAGCCCGATCATCGTCACGCTCTACGACGCCATTCCGCGCCTGTTCCCACAGGAAGTGTCGCTGAAGGCGCGACTGATGTTCGATCTGCTGACCCGCTTGGCACTACGCAACGCCACGCGCATCCTGACGATCTCGCACAGCGCCAGCGCCGACCTGAGCGCGGCCTACGGCATCCCCGCCGAGCGCATCAGCGTCACGCCGCTGGCCGCCGATGTGCGCTTCCGCCCGCAGGAGCCGCAGCACATCGCGGCGGTGCGCCAGCGCTACGGCGTGCCCGAGCGCTACCTGATCACGCTCTGCTCGAACAAGCCCCACAAGAACCTGCCGACACTGATCGCGGCCTACGGGATGAGCCGTGCGCGCCACAGCCATGCGCTGGTGGTGGCGGGGCATTGGGACGAGCGCTACCCTGCGGCGCGCGAGTTGAGCGCGCAGCTTGGCCTCACACAGCAGGTGCGCTTCCTGCACAACGCCGCCGAGAACGATCTACCTGCGCTGCTCAGCGGGGCGAGCGCGTTTGTATACCCGTCGCTGTACGAGGGCTTCGGGCTGCCGCCGCTCGAAGCGCTGGCCTGCGGCACGCCCGTGATCTGCGGCAGCACCTCCAGCTTGCCGGAGGTGGTGGGCGATGCCGCCGTGCAGATCGACATGCGCCAACCAGAGGCGCTTGCCAGCACCATCGACAACCTGCTCAATGACACCGCCCTACAGGAGCGCTTGCGCCGCATTGGGACGGCACGCGCCGCGCAATTCACCTGGCGGCGCACAGCCGAGCAGACCGTAGCGGCATATCAAAGTGGCATCTGAGTGCCAAAAATGTACGGTAAAGTGGCACGCTTTGTGCACCTCTTCTCGCCCTGTGACGACCGTGTGAAACTGTCTCACGGTCGGGCAAACAAGAGAGGAGACATGTATGCGGATCATTCTCACGATCGGAACAATGATCGCGACCCTACTCGTTGCCAGCCTTATGCTGGTGCCCAGTGCAGGCGCGGAATCGAGCTATGCACCAGCACTCCAAGCGACCGCCACCGCCGACGCTACCGTCGAAGCAACCGCCGAAGCTACTGTCGAAGCAACCGCCGAGGCCACTGTTGAAGCTACCGCAGAGGCCACTGCTGAAGCCACGGCTGCTGCCACCGCCACCACAGCGCCGAGTACGCTTCCCACCACTGGGGACAGTGGCGGATCGAATACCTTATTCCTCGGATTGTTAGGCATTCTCTTGGTCGGCCTCGCGGCTGCCCTGATTGCAGGCAGCCGACGCAGTTCACAATCCTAACGTACACCGACATTGGGGAGTGCTGTAATCGCTCCCCAATGCCCTTTTTTGGCAACTTCGCTATTGAAGTGAGCAACTCTGTTGGGCAGTTGTGAGTGAACATCTTATCGACTATACCCGAGAATCCGCCAATTATGACAGCATCAGACCCACCTCACAAGCACCCCAAAAACGGCATTTTTGGCATACCGATGCAGTATTTGCAAATATTTAGAATGTATGGTATTATTCCCCGCGTGGTCAAGTGACCCTGTAGCTCAGTGGATTAGAGCGCTTCCCTGCGGAGGAAGAGGTCGGGCGTTCGAGTCGCCCCAGGGTCGCCAGCTATTGAAGGGCGGTCACGCCGATAGGCGCTAGGCCGCCCTTTAATTGAATAAACTACCTCCTGGGGAGGTGACAGAGTGGTTGAATGTGCTCGTCTCGAAAACGAGTTGGGTGTGAAAGCCCACGTGGGTTCGAATCCCACCCTCCCCGCCACAATCCCAGTATAAATTCCGCAGCATCAACACCCGTGTTAGCGCCATAATGGAGCCAACACGGGTGTTTGATCTTGCAGTCTTTTCTCAAACTAGTAGGGAACCTGCATGATCTCCGTACGCTCACTCAGCAAACACTATCTTGTCCACGAGAAAGAGCCAGGTCTGATCGGTTCACTGCGCTCGTTTGTGCGGCGCAACTATCATACGGTGCGCGCCGTGGATAGCATCAGCTTCGACATCGCGCCCGGCGAGATCGTCGGCTTCCTGGGGCCGAACGGCGCGGGCAAAACGACCACGCTCAAAATGCTCTCGGGGTTGCTGCATCCTACCAGTGGCATGCTCGATGTGGCGGGGTTCACGCCGAAGCTGCGCCAGAGCGCATTCCTCAAAACGATTACGCTGGTGATGGGCCAGAAGCAACAACTGATCTGGGATCTGCCCGCCTACGACAGCTTTTTGGTCAACCAAGCGATCTACGAGATCCCCGACGACCAATTCAAGGCCACCATGCAGGAGTTCGACGATCTGCTCGAACTGAGCGGCATCCTCAAAAAGCAGGTGCGCAAACTGTCGCTCGGCGAGCGCATGAAGTGCGAGCTGGCCGCAGCGTTGCTGCATCGGCCCAAGATCCTGTTCCTCGATGAGCCAACCATCGGCCTCGATGTGAATATGCAGGTGCGTATTCGCGAATTTGTGGCCAACTACAATCAGCGCTTCAACGCGAGCGTGATCCTCACCAGCCACTACATGGCCGATGTGACGGCGCTCTGCAAGCGCATCATCGTGATCGATAAGGGCCACATTATCTTCGATGGCGATCTCTCGCAGCTTGTCGAGCAGGCCGCGCCACACAAAATCATCAGTATCGACCTGACCGAGCCGGTGGCTGCCGAGCGCCTCGCACGATACGGCAAGGTCCAAATGCACGAGGGCCTCCACGCCGAGTTGAACGTCGAGCGCCAAGTCACAAGCAGCCTCGCTGCTCAATTGCTCACCGAGTTGCCGATCGCCGATGTCACTATCACCGATCCGCCGATCGAGGCGATTATCGGTGAGATGTTTGTCGAGCGCGCCGCACCAAGCGCGACCTAACAGGCAAACCACTATGAAAGCTCTTCTGAACAAAGCTCGCGTGCTGCTGATCACTTGGTTCAGCTATATGAGCGCCTACCGGGCCGAGATCATCATCTGGATTCTGACAGGCTCCGTGCCGCTGATTATGTTGGCGGTGTGGATCGGCAAGGCGGAGGCGGCGGGTGGCAGTATGAGCGGTTTCACTGCGCCCGATTTCGCCGCATACTTTCTCTCGGCCTGGCTCAGTTTGCAGTTTACGATCGCCTGGGTTGCGTGGGAGCTCGATTATCAGATCCGACAGGGCGAGCTCTCGCCGAAGCTACTACGCCCGCTGGATGTGTTCTGGGATCACATCGCCGCGCACTTGGCCGAACGGATCGTACGCCTCCCGATCATCGTGGCGGTGATGACGTGCGGCTTGCTGTTGGTGCCGGGCACGCGCCTCACGCCCAGCCCGCTGCACGCGGTGGTGTTCCTGCTCAGCATTACGCTAGCCTGGTTTATCCGCTTCCAACTCTCGTACATCATTGGGACGATTACGTTTTGGATGGATCGCGCCACCGCCCTCGATGAGTTCTACCACATCATAGCGATCTTCCTGACGGGCACGTTCGCCCCACTCGATTTTTACCCAGCGATTGTGCGCAACACACTGGACTGGACGCCCTTCCCGTACATCATCTACTACCCGGTGCGCATCCTGAACGGCGCGCTCGATTGGCCCACTACGATATGGGTGCTCGGTGTGCAGGCATTGTGGGTGGCGGGCTTTTGGGTGGCGCGCACGTGGCTGTGGCAGCGAGGACTACGGCGCTACGGTGCGGTTGGTGCGTAGGGCAGAGGGAGGTTGCGGCATATGCGACGCTATATTCGACTGCTTGGGGTGTTTTTGCGCACGACAATCAGCTTGCAGATGGAGTACCGCGCCAACTTCGTGATCTACCTTGTGAGCGCGCTGCTACAAGCCTGCGGGGCGCTGTTCGGGCTGTTCATTCTCTCCGGCGATGGGGAGCCGATCGGGGGGTGGAGCTACCGCGAGGCGAGCGTCGTGGTGGGCATCTTCACGATCATGCAGGGATTCATCGGCGCAGTGCTGATCCCCAACCTCAACAAGATGTCGGAGATGGTGCGCAACGGCACGATGGACTTTACGCTGCTCAAGCCGATCGATGCGCAGTTCCTCGTCTCCACGCGCAATGTCGAGCCGTTCGGCATGATCGACTGCATCATCGGCCTGATCATCATCGTTGTGGCATCCAGTGGCTTACCCGAGATGCGACCCCTCACCATCGTACTTGGATGCGTGTTGTTGGGCGCGGCAATGCTGATCGTATATGCGATCTGGTTCATGCTCACCACCACCGCCTTTTGGTTCGTCAAGGTCGCCAATATCACGCAACTGTTCGAGGGTTTCTTTCACGCCGGCCAATTCCCGATCTCTGCCTTCCCCAGTTGGGTGCGCGTCCTGTTCACCTTCATCCTACCCATCGCATTCATCACCACCGCGCCTGCCGAAGCGCTGATCGGGCGTTTCAGCATCAACACGATTGTGGCTGCCCTAGTGTTGGCGTTGCTGTTGCTGGTGGCCGCTCGTTGGCTGTGGAACTTTGCCGTGAGCTCCTACACCAGCGCGAGTTCGTAGGCTAATCGTCCTCGTAGGGCGGCGTGTGATGGCGCTGGCGTTCGCCGAGTTGCCGCACGCGCCGAGCCATCTGCAATGCGCGTTTCTCACCGTACTTCGAGATCGAGAAGCGCGTGCGGTGTAGCTTGCCAACCGTCGAGACCCACGTCGCCTCGTAATACTCGGTATGGCCCTCTTTGCGCTTGCGCACCCCCACTACGCCCGACGATGAGCGCGTTTTGCCGACGACTTGACGTTCGGTGCGTGGCTTGCCGAGTTCCTTTTCGGTCTTATTGCGCCATTCGAGGGCGGCATCCAGCGCTGCGAGCCGATCTCCGTAGGCTTTATCGGAAAAAAACTTCGCTCGTCGCTCGCCGTTCCATTGAATGCGTACGAAGTAGCCAAATGTGTGCTTATCGGGGTGATCGATGCGGGTAATGTTTTTGTGTTTAACTGTGCGCGGTTTCCTCATAGCTGCTTGGCTTCCATTGTAACTAATGAGTTTAAATAGAGACAGCACAGCACACCGCCACGGTGGCAGTGTGTTGCCGGAGTGCGCAACGCGAGCCCAGACGTTGTGCATCTAGCGGCAGTTGTTCACTCTTACATACTAAGAATTGAAGTAGGAGTGTTATTATAACCTAGCATGAGCATTTTGCGCGCCTAGCTTCATTCTCTTTTTCAAATACAACATTTACACCTCTAAACCTGCCTAACTGCGCATTCCTCACGGAAAAGTGTAAATAATTTCTCCTTATAAAATGTTCGCTACAGTTTACAATTTTGTAAGCAATGTCAAAGGAAAGTAAGGAGATTCGGTGGCGTTCCAAAGGGATGCAGTGGAAGCAACCACCGAAGAGAGGCGGAGGAATCCATAAATACGAGGGGCACTAGGAACAGATACGCCTCAAAACACGCTTAGGGTTGTGGGGGAGGTACAAAGAGATGGTGGGGTTCCTACAAATAGGCTTGTGTCAGTACTTCCTGATCGTTTAGCTCACGTCCAAGCCATACATAGCGCTTTTGCCATGCAAAAGATAGCGCCGTCATCTGGCTCCAGGCCTGCTTTTCAATATATGCCAAGCCTTCGGGATAGTGATGAAGCGGATGCAAAATGACCCTTGAAGCAAAAGGTTTAGACAAGACATCACGCGCGGCATCAACGATCGGATCAACAATTCACCGCATTTGTAGTGGTTGATCGAGGCGCGCAGGTGCTTGAACGGCCATAAGATAGTCATTTCGGGGTGCAGCGCTGCGGCATCGAGCGCGGCCTGCCCAACGCTCTGCACTCGCAGCGGGAGGGTGACCGCCACAACCGCAGGTTCAATCAGTTATTAACCAGTACGCGCATCACGAACGATGATGGTGTCGGGGCTCACCCGAAGATAGATTTGTACGCGTTGCCAGAATGCCATACACAACCTGATGGTGTGGGCGGCGGACCGTGGATTGGCCCGCCGCGCTCTTTAGGATTGCCGTGCGCGTCGCCGCGCCGCCCGACGATCCTCCCTGCTCTCGGCGACGCTGCCCTGCACGGGCGGCAGCACCTCGGGGAGTGGCGAATCGGGGTTCTGCATGCCCGACCGAATGATGCGTAGCATCTCGGCCTCGATCGCGGGGTCGGTCTCCGGCGACGAGTAGGCCGCCAGCCGCCGCTCGACCTCGGCGTTGGCCCGCTCAACCAGTTCGTGGCTGCCAGCCTTAGCGAACTGCTCACGGTTCGTGCGGTCGTAGGTCGGGCCAGGCAGATACAATTCCTTCTGCCAGTAGTTCATCGTGTGTTCGTGCGTGATCAGGTGCTTCTCGGCCAACAAGCCCCGCGCCAGATCCACGGTCGGCAGGTCGTCCTTCACCTCCACATCGCGCACAAAATGCAGCGCCTGAGCGCACAACTCATCGTCGAGCACCAGCTTGGCCAGGCTGAAGGTCAGCACGTAATCGAGCATACCCGGCCCGGAGACCGAGTTGATGCCCGCCAGCGCCGCCAACAGCGCGCCGCCGAAGGTCTCGGCACCGGCCTGCGCATCAATAAACTTGCCATCGCCCAACGCCATGTACGCCTGCGTGGGCAAGCCGAGCGACTTGGCCACCGCCACATACGCCACATCGAGGTAGAGCGCCTCGATAGCCGCCATCGGCGACTGGGCCGTCTTCATGTGGAAGGTGGCGGGCGCACCGCCGAAGATCACGGGCGCACCGGGCTTCACCAATTGTGTCATCACTATGCCCGCCAACACGTCGGCGGTGTGAAAGACCGTCGCGCCCAGCATCGTGACGGGCGCGATCAGCCCCATCAGCGTCACGGGCACAATCTCGACCGGGATGCCGTACTCGATGCAGTCGAGCATGTTCTGGCAGGAATCCTCGCCGTAGCGGAAGAAACCCGTGGCCGTGATCGTGAAGATCGACATCGGCTTGGCCCGCAGATCCTCGAGATCAGCGCGGAACAGTTGCATCATCTCGGCCATACGGGGCACGCCATGCTCGGTGAACGCGCCGCTGACGATCGGCTTCTTGGAGTTGAGCAGCGCCAAGTACAGACGCCACACATCGCTCACCTGTGGCTCGATGTCGTTGGTCGAGAAAGCTGTGGCGAGGTAGGCGATGTGCTGGAGGCCATCGCACAGCCGCACATACTCGATAAAATCCTTGGTGTTGGAGTGGCGCGTCTCGCCAGTGCGATGATCGAGGATCTTCAAACCGCTCGAACCCGGCACAAAATGAACAGCATTGCCGCCGAGCGTCGCGTGGGGCTTGCCGTCGCGGTCGTAGAGTGTGATCTGGCGGGGCACCGTCGACAGCGCCCGATCAACAACATCGGGCGGAAACAGGATGCGCGGGCCGTCGCCAGCCGTGTCGCGCTCCTCCAAGCCCAAACTCAGCAGATGCTCGCGCATCTTGGGGCCACGCACCTCGATGCCGATCTCGGCCAAAATACGCTTGGCCTCATCGAGCACCTGGGGGATCTGCTCATCGGAGATAACGTTTAACGAAGGTCGCATAGTGGTTGCACAGCTCCAGTTCTCGCAAAACGCGCTGCGGGCCGAGACACACTCGCTCGACCCGCAGCGCGCCGCGTTTATAGCACGCTCAACAGGTTTTTGGCCGACAGGCCGCTGATGCCGCCGCCCGGATGCGTGGCCGAGCCGCACACATACAGTTGCTCGATTGGCGTGCGATACTGCGCATAGCCGGGGATGGGGCGCAGGTAGAAGGCTTGCTCCAGCGCGATCTCGCCGCCGTAGAGGTGACCCTCGCTCAAACCGTAGCGCGTCTCAAAGTCCTGCGGGGTCAGCACCTGCGCGTGGAGCACAAGGTCGCGCAAGCCAGGGGCGAACTGCTCAAGCGTCGCTAACGCCAAGTCGTAGATCGCCTGGGGCGCGATGTTGCCACGGAACGGCACGTACTGCACCCACACCGAGAGCACGTGCTGGCCATCCGGCGCCAGCGACGGGTCAGCAACGCTGGGCAGTGTGGCCTCCAAGAACGGCCGCGACGACAGCTTGCCGTACTTGGCGTCGTCGAAGGCGCGCTCAAGCGCGTTCACGCTGGGCGCGTACCCGAGGGTGCCACGTAGCGCCTGGTCATCGAGGCCCGTGAAGCTGGGCAACCCGCGCAGGGCGAAGTTGATGCGCGCCACCACGCCGTTGAAGCGCACCTTGCGCACAGCACGGTTGAACTCCGGCGAAAGCTCGGGCGGCTCCACGATATTCGTGTACAACTGACGAACATCGCTATCAGCGACGATGCGCGAGGCCGCGATGGTGCTGCCATCGGCGAGTTGCACGCCGACCGCCGCGCCGTTCTCGACCACCACCCGCAGCGCGCCGACATCGGTGCGGATCTCGGCTCCGTGCTGCTTGGCCGCAGCCGCCAGCGCCGCCACAATCGCACCCGTGCCGCCCTTGGCCGAAGCGCGGAAGTAGCCATCGCCCAGCGCCAAGTGGTGCAGCAGCGTATAGGTGGTGCCACCCACAAACGGCCCCTGCGCCAACCCGCGCACCGCAGCGCTGGCCAGCAAGCCCTTCAACTCGTCGCTCTCGAACCACTCATCGAGCAGATCGCGGATCGGCATCACCAAGATGCGCATCACCTCGGTCATGCCGCGATCACCGTAGCTGCGCAACTGGTTCAGCAGCGCCACCAGATTCGCGGCCTCGCTGGGGTTCGGGTTCTGGCCACGGGGCGGCACTTGAGCATACGCTTGGCGCACTAACGCGGCTGCCTGATCGAGCAGGGCGCAGAACGCGCCGTAGCGCTCGGCATCGCTAGCTGAGAATTTAGCGATCACCTCAGCAGCAGCGGCACGGTCGCTCGGCAGTGTGAAGCTGCGACCATCCGGCAGCAGACTCGTGATCGACGGGCGCTCGATCACCTCCAAGCCGTGCTCGCGCAACTGCAACTCATCAACGATGCTTGGATCGATTCGCCCGCTCAACAAACCGATGTCGGCGCGAAAACCATCGACGAACTCGGCGGTCGCCACCGCGCCACCGAGCTGTGCCGTCGGCTCCAGCACCAGCACGCGCGAACCCGAGCGCGCCAAGTACGCGGCGACGATCAGCGCATCGGGCGAGGAATTGAGCAAAATCGTGTCGTAGGCGCTCATCGGCGATCCTCCAAGATGGCCAGGGCAGCATTGCGGCCCGGCGCGCCAGTGATACAACCGCCGGGGTGCGTGCTGCTGCCGCACATATACAGATTCGGCACAGGAGTGCGGTAGTTCGACCACTTCGGCGACGGACGCAGGAAGAACAACTGCTGCAATGCCAGTTCTCCGTGGAAAATATGGCCCGAGCTTATGCCGATGGTCTGCTCGATATCGGCGGGCGTCATAATGTGCTTGTGGATAATGATATCCTTCAAGTTCGGCGCGTACTCCGCCAACGTGTCGATCACCACATCGAGGAACTCGGCCTTCTTCTCCTCCGTCCAGCCGCCCTCAAGATCCGACGCAGCATACTCCACAAACATCGACATCACATGCTTGCCAGGAGGTGCCATCCCCGGATCGAGCAGCGACGGGATCAGCGCATCCATAAACGGCCTCTTGGCCCAACCGCCATATTTCGCATCGTCGTAGGCCCGCTCCAGGTAATCGATGCTGGGCGCGATCTCGATCGAACCGCGCAGCAACGCCTCCTTGCCCTTCGGCAGCGAGGTGAAGTTGGGCAAGCCGTCCAGCGCCAAGTTCACCTTGCAGGCCGGACTGCGGACGCGATAGCGCCGAATATCGTGCAGGAAATCGTCGGGCAGGTGCTGCGACTCAACTAGCTTCAAGAAGGTGTGCTTCGCGTCGGCGTTCGAGACGATCACATCGGCATAATACTCATCGCCGTTTTCGAGCGCCACACCGACCGCCGTGCCGTTCTTGACGATCACCTGGGCGACAGGCGAGTTCACCTTGATCTCGACACCCGCCTCCCGCGCAGCGCTGGCGAGCGCCTGGCTGAGCGCGCCCGTGCCACCACGAGCGAAGCCCCACGCGCGGAACACGCCATCGATCTCGCCGATGTAGTGGTGCAACAACACATAGCCCGTTCCGGGCGAGCGCGGCCCCATAAACGTGCCGATGATACCGCTAGTCGCCTTAGTGCCCAACAGCGGCGGCGACTCGAACCATTCCTCCAAGAAATCCGCCGCGCTCATCGTCATCAGACGCGACAACAGATAAAAATCATCCTGGCGCATCTGATTGAGCACACCCGTCACCTTCGCCATCGTCGCCAAATCCTTCGGCGAGACGGAGGTCGGGTCAGGCGGGATCAGTTCCATCAACGGGCGCACCGCCAATGCCAAACGGCGCATCGTGCGGGCATACTCATCGTACGCCTCGGCATCTCGTTTGGAATGGCGCGAAATCTCGTATTTTGTCGCATCGTGATCGGGCCAATCGGCCAGGTAATTGCCATCCAACAGCGGCACGTACGTGCTCTCAAGCGGCATAATCTCGAGGCCGTGGCGCGCCAACTCCAGTTCTTGAATCACCTCGGGCCGGAGCAAGCTGATCAGATACGAAAAGATCAGAAACTTAAACCCAGGGTAGACTTCCTCGGTAACCGTGGCCCCGCCCACAACGTGACGCCGCTCTAACACCAGCACACGCTTTCCTGCTTTGGCAAGGTAAGCAGCGTTCACCAAACCATTGTGGCCGCCGCCGATCACAATTGCATCATAGCGATGATTGCTCATAGTCTTCCTTACGCTCACGAATGAGGTATAGCGCGTTCACAAGCGCCAAACAACGCTTAGAACAGCGGCTTACCCCACGCTTTTTTTCCGTGCTGGGTTGAAAAACGGCAGTTTAACGACCTTGGCGGCGAATGGTCGCCGATAGCGGTCAACCATCAGATCGATCGTCACCGTGCTGCCCGGCGCCGCGTACTTCGGCTGCACTTGGGCCAACACAATGTACTTCTTCAGCGTAGGCGACCACGTGCCACTCGTGGCATAGCCGACCTGCTGGCCATCAACGAACAACGGCACAACCTCGCGCCACGCCTTAAACGGGTACGGCACGGGTAAGCCAAGTTCGTGATGCTGGCGCTCGAACGCCATATGATCGACCTCAAGACCCACCAATTGCAACGAGGGACCGCGCTCCTTCTCGGCCAACAGCGCGCTGCGGCCCACGAAGTTGCCCTTCTTGAAGTTCACCGCCCAGCCCAAGCCGATCTCAAACGGCGATGAAGCCTGCGCAGCAGTCATAGCTTGTGGCGCAGCCGTGTAATCGACATCGAGCATAATTAAACCCGCCTCGATCCGGGCCACATCGAGCGCCCAAATCCCAGCGGGGTGCAAACCGTAAGAACGTCCAGCCGTCGTCAGTGCCTGCCACACCGCCGCCGTACTGTCGGCATCGGCGCTCAGCCACAACTCATAGCCCAGATCGCCTGTGTAGCCCGTGCGCGAAATCATCACCGGCACACCAGCGATGGTGGTATTCACGAAACCGTAGTACTTCAGCGAAGCGAGCGGCGCATCGGTTAGCGTCTGCAACAGAGCGCGCGAACATGGACCCTGCAGCGCCAGCGCGGCGATCTGCTCACCCACATCCTCGATCTGCACCTGCATGCCGATCGCATTATCCTGCAACCAGCGCAGATTCGGCTCTGCGGAGGTCAACCGATATAGGTCCGTATCCAAATGAGCAATGGTACCGTCATCGATCACCTGGCCCTGCGAATTGCACCACGGCGTGTACAACATCCCGCCGATCGGGCAAGCGCTCACATCGCGTGTCACCAAACGATTCAGGAAGCGCAGAGCATCGGGGCCAGAAATGTGGTACTTACACAGCGGGGAAATGTCGATCAGGGCACAAGCGTTACGAATAGCCAAATACTCACGATCATGCGTCATCTCATAGGCGCTAGCAACTTCGTAGCCATTCCAGCGACGCCACTGGTTGGCCTGCATAAGCGCCGATGTCCAAGTGTGGAACGGGGTTTTCTTGAGCATGGTGCCTCGCATGTCTCGAATGGTGTGTCGCAAGTATACCGCAAATTATACACAAGCATTGCGGTGCCTCTGTCGCCACACCACAATATATACCCACAACACCAGCGCGTATCGAGACAAGGTGACAAGGTGACTGGGTGACGCCAAATTCGAATGATTACCTACACAAACAGCACGTACATGGTATAGCGTGATGCATGTTCTCAACTGATACCCACATCTCCCGAAACAGGTGATTGCTGCCGCAGGCTAAAACTGGTTCGATCGTACAACGATATAACCGAATTGAGCATCCCTACACAAAACCAACACTCAAACACACCGAGCCGATCAGTTTCTGAGAAACACAAAAATTCCACCCATCCTCGATGATACGTTTTGCCCGCTCAACCTTCCTTTGAGATGTCGTTACTCGGAAAAGCGAGTCTCAAAAAAGGAAGGGCAACACCATGCGCAAGCGAATCACGAACTGGATGCTCGGCATCGCCTTCGCGTTAGCCCTGGGCATCGGCCTACTGACCAGCGGCAACAGCGCAACCCCCGTTTATGGCGGCGAGCCCACAGCAACCCCCACCCCACTCACCAACAACAGCAACCCCGGCGGCAGCGGCGGTGGCGGCTAAAGACAATCGTAGCAGTAAGCAAGCGGGTGAACGTTCACCCGCTGCTTGCTTTTTGAACACCTTTCTTTTGCCGCTGAGCCATCGTACAGCGCGTAGCAATCACGCCCACAGCCGATGATACGTTTCGCCCGCCCAACCTTCCTTTGGGATGTCGAACCTCAAAGAACATCTCAAAGAAAGGCAAAACACCATGCGCAAGCGAATCACGAAATGGGCACTCGGTATTGCGTTCGCGTTGACATTGGGCATTGGTCTGTTTGCCGGCAGCAGCACCAGCGCGCACATTGCTCCTCCTGCAGTGGCCAGCAACCCGGGCGGCAGTGGTGGCGGAGGCTAAGTACACAACAAACGGCGGGTGCATGTGCGCCCGCCGTCCTACATCCCACCTCGATCGACTCACAGCGCGAAATGGCTCGCCCCGATCAGCACCAAACTGCCCCACGTCAGCACGCCGCCCTCCTGCACTCGCGAATCGTGCGTCGCAATCATGTGGCGCTGCACCTGCGCCAATGCAAGGCCCGCATCGCCGTGCTGTCGTAGCAGATCGTAGAACATGCCCATCGTAGGCGCCGCCAGCTCATCATTCAGCTTCCACAGACTCGCCAGCACACCGCTCGCACCAGCCGACAAGAACGCCCAACTCAAGCTCAGCGCCTCATCGCCCTGCAACACATCGGCAGCCGCGCCGTCACACGCCGAGAGCACCGTCAGCGCACCATCGAGCTGCAAGCCCATAATCTCGGTGAGCAACAGATCCCGATCCCACAACTTGAGATGCGCCATTCGTCCCTGGGTGTGCAGCAAGTGTGCATGGCTCGCGATATGCAGCAGGCCATAGCGCGCCAAACCCCCGTCCTGAGCCCGCTCCAACAGAGCCTGAGCGGTGGCCTGTTTATCCAGCAACTTCTCGGAATCGCCGCACCAATGGCCCGCCACCAACTTCAACTCATCTCCCACATGGCGCAACGCGTGGGCACGCGATCCGAACTCGTGGCAACCGAGCAGCAGCGCGGGCGCATCTAGCGATAAACGCTCAGTGCGAATTTGCCACATCAACAGGGCGGGCGCAACTTGAACAATCGCCCGTTCGGCCAGCCACATCCCATCGACGCGCAACGCCGCCCACGGCAACACATACAAGCGTCCCGCCGGCACAATCAGCAAGCGATGATGCTCGTGCAAGCGCGCCCGCACATAGCTCGGCAGCAAGTGCTCCGCCAACTCCTCCAATAGCGACCAAGGCTGCGCATCGTTATCATGGGAGGCGAGATCGGTGTACACGTAATGCCGCGACTTCTCCCGCGTCGCCTGGTCGATTAAGTGCTTCAACCACCGATCGAAAGGTCGCTGCTCAAGCTGTACCGCATCGGGCGTAATCGTAAAGATCGACAACGTGTCATTGTTGATCGTATAACTCACCACACTCCAATCATCGCCGTAGCGCGCCTGCAACCGATGACGCAACTCTGAAAGCGAAAAGGCCTTCGCGGAAGCGCCAACCTGCTGCTCGATACTCTCGCTCTTGCGAGCGCGCAACAGCAGATCTCCGTACTCCTCCAGCGCTTCATCGAGTTGCTCGGCGCTCGCCCCCATCATCAGATTGCTCGCCTCCACCAACCGCGCCAACTCAGCCCGCAGCACCCCCTGCCCCCCAGTACGATCTCTACTGACCTGCTCTTGAAGCATATCCTGGAACACCAACGCGCGTTGGCTCTCACATACCTCCAGCGCCAACTCCGTGGCACCCTGCGCGATCGCGAGACGCAACACGTCGGTATACAACTGCGCGGCCTGATCGTACAAACTGCTCGACATCTCCTCATTCATCAGGCGGCTGCGCAACCCCGCCACAATCTCAATTGCCTCGCGGTAGTGCAAAAACGCCTCTTGTGCATCGCCCAACATCTCGGCGCAACGGGCCAAGCCATACGCAATCTGCCAGCGATTAAACGGAAGGAGGTCGATCAAGGACGACGGTAGCGAGAACAACGCCTGAGCCTGACGCACATCGCCGCGCTTCAGCAACACCCAGCCCTTGGCCATGGCGCTATCGGCCACACCCAACTCATACTCCAAGGATTCCGCCATCGTTTGGGAGCGCTCGTAATACTCAAGCGCAGCATCAATAAGCCCTTGATCCCGCAACAGATCGCCGCGAATGCGCAGGCCATCGACGACCTCGTACCAATTCTTAAGTTGCTCGGCCAGCACGAGTTGCTTATCCAGCAATGCGTGAGCATCTTCGAACCGCTTCAGCCTACCGCACACCATCGCTCGGTTACGCAACGCAATAATGTGTTCATTCTGGAAGTCGATCTTCTCAAATAATGCATCGGCTTGCTCATATGCCGCTAGAGCAGTCTCCCAACGAGCGGTATAATAGTAGATATTGCCGAGATTCAAATATGTTCCGCCAATATCGCGAATACGTTGTAATCGGGTAAAATACTGCAATGCCATGAGCAATCGAGGCAAAGCGAGATCGTACCATCCTCGCCGCGTCAGCAACAGGCCAACATTCTTTGCAATAAACGCTTTCTGAAACGGCAGATCAAGCTCATCAAACACCCGTTCGGCGTTATGGAATAGTTTCAGCGCCTCATCAAGCTGTTCGCGGCGATGGGCTAGCCAACCCAATTCAAACCAGCATTTCGCCACTTCGCCCCGACAACGCAGCTCCGTAAACGATTGCATGGCACGTTCGAAAAAGGCTTGTGCTTCTGGATAGCGGCCTGCGGCATTGTGCAGCACACCCCGCTGGCGCAGATACCGGGCATACTCAAACGTACGATACTGCGTAATAGTATCTTGAATCGAATCGAGCTTCTGCTCGGCGAGAGGATGCTTACCAAGCGAGAAGTATAAACGGGCAAGATCGATAGAGACACTAGCAGCCAAACAAGGGGCATTCACCTGATAACAGGATGTCTCTAGTTCCTGAAATTGGGGGACAAGCTGAGGATCTGCGAACTGTATTTGATACGTCACCAGCAAGGCATGGCGGCTGCGCAGCTGCGCAATCGCATCGCCCAATTCGGCAAACAAATCGCAAGCACGTTGCAGATGGGGGCGCGCCTCCTCGAAGCGCTCCCAACACAAGAACACCCATCCAAGCGTATAAGCCGCCCAAGCAACTTGCAACGGATCATCATCGGCCTTTGCAGCAACCATCGCACGTTGGGCAAAGAGCAAAGCACGTTGTGGGTGCCGCTCGGCCAAAGTTTGAATGCGCCAATACCTCAAAGGTGGTGGCAGTTCGTGATCCTGAATGGTAATTGTCATAGAGTACTATAACTACAACTGCAGGACGTCTCGGAAAGCAACTTGGGTGATCACCTCGATAGAGGTTAATGATCTATTGTATCACGTCCAAATACCTAAGTTCGGCGATTAACACCCGCTCTGAATGCAAATCGCACATTCGGGCACCGAACTTCGTTCATCAGGCAGTATCTCCCACCGTTGACCGGCAAAATAATCGCACCGATAAACACAGAGACAAGGGAAGACGGAAGACGCGCTCATCCTCATGACGAAATCTGGCACATCAAACGTTCTATACTACAACACCTCATCTTGATGGCCGCATATCGTACAACATTTCAGACCTTGAAGTTGACGAATGGTCTGTTATGTTTATCCCATCCACCGCATCTCGTGGCAGGATACACACAAACAGTATGAGTCTTCCTGTCGAAGTAGCTCAAAAGACGAGGTCAAGCTTGAAACATAGCACTAGCAATCAAGAACGCTGTCTTGCCCTAGTGGCCGCACTCAACGACGAATTAGCTTGGGGCCTCGATTCTACTCAACAACGCAAATATGTGGCCGATTTTCTTCCCCATATTACGAATACCGTGTTAGAATCTGTATTGCGAAAAATGATCGAAGTCTATCACGACGATCATCCGACAATCGAAGCACTTGTCGATCGCAATAATCCAGAACATGAGGCATCGTGGCGCACCTGGCTTACCCAGGCCGTACGGATTATTCGTAGCCAGAACAAGAACATCCCTCACAACCAGTTGCTCGATGAGGATGATCTTGCACAAACTGCGTTAGAAGAGCTACTCCGTTCTTTACCAACGTTTCACTACAGGAGTCGTTTTTCGACCTGGGCATACACGATTATTACCCGGCACATTCTGCGGAGCTATCGACACTTTGGCGCAAGCAAACGGCAAATCTATGCCAAGAGCGAATCGCTCGACGCAGCAGACAAGCATGCCCACGTTCACGATAGTACACCCAACCCGGAGGCCCGCTCGCAAGAGACGCTGCTGTGGGAACTCGTTACTAATATTCTCGACTCATATGGCGACGAGCGCTTGAGCAAAATCTTCGATATGTGGATACACGAAGATATGCGCCTCGCCGATATTGGTCGTCAAATGCATCTTAGCCCTGCTAGTATTAGTCGCCTAGTCAATCAAATTTGTGCATTGCTTCGGCAAGACCCAAAACTTAGCGCTTGGCTCGACTATCACCCACGCGAACGGGCGAAGGGAGACGAGCAGGATCGAGATGATGCCGCTGATGGAGATAATCAGGCGCATTCATCATGGCCATAAGGAGTCGTAAGGAATGACACACAGATTCTGTGACGAATTGTATCTGTGGCTACAACATACAATCGAGACCAATCAATGCACGCAGCCGTCGGAGCAGCTGCATGAGCATGTCGCAGATTGCCCACACTGTCGAGGAGCTCTGCTCACGCTCGCAGCAGGCGCCTTACAACTCCCTCCTCCGCCAGAAACAGTAGATTGTGGCGCCTGTGAAGCTGATCTCTCGGCTTTTATCGAATTGGAGGAGCTGGATCCAAACCGAGCCGCACAAACTTACCCGATGGTTTGGTGGCATCTCTGGACCTGTGCAGAATGCGCCGAGGTCTACCGCCTCACCAAAGTGCTGGTAACGGCCCAGCAGAACAATGAACTAGCGCCACTCCCTATCCCGAGCACTTCGCAATCCGTGCTTCGGAAGATTCAGCACGAAACGCTGGAGTTTCTACGGCTTACCCGTAACTATCTGCACCGAGCACTCCCGCAGCCAAGGCAATTCGCGGCTGTTATGCGTGGCGAGGACACCGAGCCAACGATGATCAGCAGCCGAAAAAGCACCACTAATCTACCAGTCGTCGTCAGTGTCCAAGAGCAACAGAATGACCTTTGGACGATTTTAGTCGAGACATCGTTGCCCGAGCAGTCGCAACTGTCCGTTGTGTTCGACAATACACGCTACCCAGCCATCTTCGACGCTGCCCACAACGCATTTGTGGCAGAAGTGCCAGGCGCGCTCCTCACACAGGAAGCCGGCCCCGATCTGGTGCTTGAACTCCACAGTTAAAGCTGTCTCCCATCAATCTGCAACGCCGCCCATCCATAGAGATGGGATGCGCGGCGTTGTCGTCCCTTCGCTTCATCACATCCGCTGAGCGCATACAGCAAGCGGCAACCTCTTAAGCAACCCGATTCAGCACACCATCGCCACGAACTATCATTAAAAAAACATACCATCAACGTTTAACCCATGACAGCGCATAAGCAGTAGAAAGAGCAAAGGAGGTTGCGCACTACACTATAACTGGTCAGATAGCAGCATGTCTCTATCAACAACTGTAATTATTACAAATACTAGTAGGATTACTCCACTTTTTATAGTACGCACAAATACGCATAATAACGCACTATTAACCACCATAAACAACCATATTAACAAATATAATACAATTTAATACTTGCGAGCGACATATAACAGAGTATAATAGAACATAGACCATTTTACATATAACAGAATATCATTGATACGTTACGCATTCCACGAATGCAAATATCGAACTACTGCCAAGTGGCATACACCGAATCGTTTTTCATAACGATGTACATCGGTATCAGCACAATCACCCCAGAACACGACATTGTCTGCCAATGCGATACCGAACATTGAGATAAGAGACGATGAAAGACAACGAAGTTTTTATTGGGTTGGGCAGTAATTTAGGCGATCGAGTGGCCTACCTGCGTGATGCTGTGCACCGACTCGGGGCCATCATCAAAATCGAGCAGGTATCGCGACTGTACGTGGCCGCGCCGCTGGGCTATGTCCAAGATGATGCGTACATCAACGCAGCCCTGCGGGGCCGCACCACGATGACGCCGATCGATCTGTTGGGGATGCTGCAATCGATCGAAACTGCCATGGGGCGTAGGCCAGGTGTCCAATATGGGCCTCGGCCAATCGACCTAGATATCCTCTTTTATGGCTCGTTGCAGATGGAGACGTATAAACTTACCATCCCGCATCCTCGGCTTGCAGAACGGGCATTTGTTCTCAAGCCACTTGCCGAGATCGCACCAAATCACGTGCATCCCGTACTGTACTACACTGTCACCGAACTACTCAACGATGCCGAAGACGCGAATCAGGTCCAACTCTACACAATGCCAGGGCCGTATATGAGCCGCGAACACGGCGGCTGAATCGCGCCATTCGGCATCTCCAAGCCCAAGACTGTTCTATGATAATGCTTTAGCACTCTTCTTAAATGAGTGTATGATGGAACAGTTCTTGCACCGAATAATCCCCAACATCCTATGCTAGATGGCAGATCGCTCATTTATCTGCCGAGCGCCACGCCATACCTGTTGGGGTTACTATGTCACAAATATCACGAGATACCCTGCTCGAACACTCGCTGATGGCCCTGGTCGAGATAAGCAGTACCATCACACCTTCTTCCGATTACTCCTCCCTCTGCCAAACGCTCCTAGAGCACGCCCTCCAGGTCACTTCAATGAGGCAAGGAAGCCTATGGCTACAGGAAGAAGGCAACCTTGTGTGCGTCGCTTCCTACCCTTCCGATGAATATCAGCAGCCGCCACCAGTTATTCAGCAAGTGTTCACAACCGCAGAACCAAAATATCAGGGCTCTATCGAAGTCGTTGCACCACTCATCACGCGGAGCAAAACGATCGGTGTGCTCTCTATGAATCACGCTCAAGACGAGCCATCGCCAGCGCTGATCAGCATCACCTCAAGCTGGATCGCTCATATGCTCGATCAAATGCAGCTTACGCTCCAAGTGCAAGCCCAACAGCAACAGCTTCAAGAAGTTATGCGCCAACAGAGCGAGCTTCTCTCGTTTATCTCGCACGATCTACGCAACCCAATGGCCTCGATCAAAGGCTATGCTGATCTGCTGCTCCGCCGTAGTGCGCGCCTAGCAGAAGATCCGAATCGCCGCGGGCTTGAAATCATCTCGCAACAAGTCGTGCGCATGACCACCCTGCTCAACCAGGTGTTGGATATGATGCGCCTGAACAACAAGCAATTGCCCATGCATCGGCGTCCCGATCAGTTATCTCGCCTCACACAGCATGTGTTGACCGATTTGATGAGGGAACTTCCCGAGGACACCATCTCACTGCTCGAATCTGAATTGATCTTGCCCTGTAAGATCGATTCGACGCGTATGTACCAAGCGCTCGAGTATATGGTGAATGGTGTGTTTCAGTATGCCGTGTCTACGAGTCCGATCATTGCGAGTCTCGAACAACGAGGCCAAGAGGGGATTCTCAAGTTGACGAACCCTGGGATCGAGCAAATGGCAGCTCAACAAGAACAACTCTTTGAGCCGCGATTCCGCACGCAACGGGGTGAAACAACTGCGCACACGGGGATGCATCTGTTTATGGCGCAGCAGATTGTGTTACAACACGATGGACGGATGTGGTTTGAGCAGACGCCGAACAACGAATGGCATTTTTGTATCGCCCTGCCCCTGTCGAGCGATACGAATCCTTAAACTCGTTGCGATAGCTTGTGGCTTGCCTATAGGCCCAACTCATCGCGGAGTTGTTTGAGGCTATCCTTCACCCGATTGTGCAGCAGCAGCTTCTCCTGCTCGGGGAGAAACGAAGCCTGAACACTGTTGAATATCAATTGTGAGATGCTATCGGCGTCGAATCCGTACTCCCTCACAAGCAAACGATATTCATCGGTGAGCGTGGTGTTGAAGAAGGTTGGATCGTCCGTATTGACGGTGATGAGCACTCCCGCATCGAACAGACGGCGGATCGGATGTTCGGCGAAACTCGCCACTGCCCCCGTACGAACGTTGCTTGTTGGCGAGATATCGAGCGTCACTCGGCGCTCGCGCAGGCGCTCAAGCAGGTTGGCATCCTCAATACTGCGAATGCCGTGCCCAAGTCGTTCGCAGCCAAGCGCCTCCATCGCACCCCATACACTTATAGGCCCAACCACCTCACCGGCGTGCGCCATTGTATGCAGGCCAGCTTTGCGGGCCGCCTGATACACCTCGGCGAACGGCTCGGGTGGGAAAAAAGCCTCATCGCCGCCGATCGACCAGGCCACCACCCCATGACGACGGTTGCGGATGGCGTTTTCGAGGATGTTCCACGCCAGATCGACGCCGCATTGACGACCGTAATCGAACGCCAACGCAAAGCGTATGTTGCGCTCCCGCTCGACGCGTGCGAAACCAGCCGCAGCTCCCTCAACCAGTTCGTTGATATCGAGCCCACGCAGCACATACTGTGCTGGTGAGATCATCACCTCGGCGTACAGCACATGCTGATTCGCCAGTGTTTGGCCGAGCTCATAGGCGATATCCTCGAAATCCTCACCACGCATGAGGGAACGAGCGAGCGCCATAAACACAGTGAGAAATTCGTGGAAGTTTTGGTACCTGAAGAGTTGAGCGACCCCAGCTTCGTCGCGTGCAGGAATATCAATACCATTACGACGGGCAATTCTCAACAATGTTGCCGGCTGTATCGCGCCCTCCAGATGCAGGTGCAGTTCTACCTTGGGCATCCGATCGATCAAGGTCGTAAGTGCTGTGGTCGCAACTGCATTCATCACAACCTCCGCGTGGCAAGGGGACAAAAAAGGGGGCAATTGGCTTTGCAGCCACCCCCTCAATCACCTATTGGCATTTCGAACCTTCGTAACGCATCGTTAGCGAAGGCCGCTAACTTCGGGAATGGAATGTCGGGGAGCTTACGACTCACGTTTAGCTGTGGTCGATCGCCGCCATCCATACGCTATTCAATTAACTGTTGCCGCCAATGGCTTTGATACGCTCTGCGTTATCGTAAAGCGTCAGCATATCAATGAGACGATCAAGATCGCCATCAAGCAGCGCTGGCAAATTCGAGAAGTTCTGCCCAATGCGATGATCGGTCACGCGATCTTGCGGGAAGTTGTAGGTACGGATCTTCTCGGCCCGTTCACCAGTACCAACCTGTGCTAGCCGCGTTTCACCAAGTTCGCGTTGCCGTTTCTCCTGTTCGATCGCGTACAAGCGTGCACGTAGCACATTGAGTGCCTGCGCTTTATTCTTCAGCTGCGAACGATTATCCTGGCATGTGACCACGATTTCTTCAGGGGTGCCTGGCTTGTACACAATGCGCACCGCCGAGTCGGTCGTGTTCACGCCTTGGCCGCCGTGACCACCCGAACGGAACACATCGACGCGATAATCTTCGGGACGTAGCTCGACATCGGTCTCCTCGACTTCGGGGAGGACAGCCACGGTCGCGGTGGAGGTGTGGATACGGCCACGCGCTTCGGTGGCTGGCACGCGCTGCACACGATGCACGCCGCCCTCGTATTTTAAGCGACTGTAAGCACCTTCACCCTGGATCTCGTAGACAATTTCCTTCATGCCGCCAGGACCGTTTTCGTTCGAGTTAAGGACTTCGACACGCCACCCCTGCCGTTCGGCATAGCGGGTGTACATCCGAAAGAGATCAGCTGCGAAGAGCGCAGCCTCGTCGCCACCTTCACCCTGACGAATTTCGATAATGACGTTCTTTGAATCGTTCGGATCGCGAGGCAGCAGCAGGACCTTGATTTCCTCATCTAGCTCGTTACGACGCTTTTGTAGCTGAGCCAGTTCCTCTTGCGCGAGTTCGCGCAGTTCAGGGTCGCTATTATCTTCGAGCATCGCCTGCGTATCGGCGATCTGACGAGTGATCGACTGATATTCTCGGTATGCTCGTGCTATATCTTCTAGCTCGCGCTGTTCACGAGCGAGTTGTTGTAAGCGCACATGATCGGCAACCACTTCTGGCCGAGCCATGAGTTCATTAAGCTCATCATAGTGTGCTGCGATCGCTGCTAACTTCTCGTACATACTTAAACGATCCCTTTGAGCTATTTTTGCAAACTATCCAAATTAATTCGATAGCATTGCTTCGAAAAGTATTATAGCACAGCGCTCAACCTTAACACCAAGATTGCTTGATGCCGTTTAGGGCTTGTGTATCGGCTAAAAGCGACTTGGGTTGGTGGTTGTGTGTGACAAGATAACAAGCACGCCAGGCAAAAGCCTGACGTGCTTGGCAAATTCACATTCTGTAAGTTAATGCTGCATTTGAGCCGCTTTCTTGCGGCGGTTGCGCTCGGCGCGGCGGCGCTTCTCTTTGCGCTGCTCGCTCTTCGAGACAAAATGCATCTTTTCGCGATACGTCTTGGTGATACGCTCAGCGACTACGCCCTTATTAAAACGGCGCAGCAACTGCTCAACCGTTTCTCCATCACGTCGTTCAACTCGCATAAGTTCGCATAATGGCAATTGATAATTCACGCGTATACAAGGTAAATGCCTGAATTATCAACCATTGATTGCTAATCACCTCCCCTCAAAGTGGGATTAGGTATAAATACTTTGACGATATAGTATACCTGTTTGCGCCAAATTACGCAAACGGGCTGCGATTCGTATTTAATCGTTGTTTTTCGATGATTTCGGGCGTGCCGGGCGCGGGCGACCCATCATCGATGAGCGGCCAAAATCGCTGCGCCGAGCTCTTTGCGCGCCAAAGCCACGCCCGCGCGGCGCCTTGCGATCGCGCTCGTCTTGCTCTTGGCGGGCGCGCCACTCGCGGCCAGGACCACGTTTCTCCTGCCACTCGGTATCGACGCGGCGCTCATTGCCTGGCTCAGCCCGATCTTCGCGGCGGTTATCACGGCGCTCTGGCCGGAAGCCTTGACGGTCGTCTCGCCGATCGTCCCGGCGGTTATTGCGCCAATCACCCTGACGATCATCACGGCGCTCTGGCCGGAAGCCTTGACGGTCGTCTCGCCGATCGTCCCGGCGGTTATCGCGCCAATCACCCTGACGATCATCGCGTCGCTCTGGCCGGAAGCCTTGACGGTCGTCTCGCCGATCGTCCCGGCGGTTATCGCGCCAATCGCTCTGGCGGTCGTCGCGTCGTTCTGGTCGAAAACCCTGTCGCTCATCGCGGCGGTTATCGCGCCAATCACCCTGGCGGTCGTCGCGTCGCTCTGGCCGGAAGCCTTGACGGTCGTCTCGCCGATCATCCCGGCGGTTATCGCGCCAATCACCCTGGCGGTCGTCGCGTCGCTCGGGCCGGAAGCCTTGACGGTCGTCTCGCCGATCATCCCGGCGGTTATCGCGCCAATCGCTCTGGCGGTCGTCGCGTCGCTCTGGTCGGAAGCCTTGACGGTCGTCTCGCCGATCATCCCGGCGGTTATCGCGCCAATCACCCTGGCGATCATCGCGTCGCTCTGGCCGGAAGCCTTGGCGATCGTCGCGTCGCTCGGGCTGGAAGCCCTGGCGCTCATCTCGGCGGTTGTCGCGCCAATCGCCCTGGCGGTCGTCGCGTCGCTCCGGCCGGAAGCCCTGTCGATCATCTCGCCGATCGTCTCGCCGATTATCGCGCCAATCGCCCTGGTGGTCGTCGCGTCGCTCGGGCCGGAAGCCCTGGCGCTCATCTCGGCGGTTATCGCGCCAATCACCCTGGCGGTCGTCGCGTCGCTCGGGCCGGAAGCCTTGGCGGTCGCTAGCAGGCCGTTCGTCGCGGCGAGGCCGTTCGCTGCGCGCAGGGCGCTCAGTCGGCTGAGCAGCAGGCTTCAGTGGGTAGCCCTCGGTGCGGGGCGGCGCCGAGCCGCGACCACCGACGTGCGCCCAAAGCGCTTCGACTTCGGCCTCGGTGAGGTGACGCCACTCGCCAGCTGGCAAATCGCCGAGCGTGAGGGTCGCTTCGCGCACACGGATCAGCCGCAGCACTTGGTAGCCGAGTTGGGCTGCCACCACGCGGATCTGCCGTTTGCGGCCTTCGTGCAGCACCACGCGCACCCAAACGCCGTTCTCATCGCGTTCGGTCACTTCGACCCAGGCGGGCGCGGTCGGCTTGCCGTCGATCACGACGCCATTGCGCCATTCGCGCAGCGCATCGGGTGTGGGTGCGTGGTCGAGCAACGCCAAATACTCTTTATCCACCTGATAGCTCGGGTGGGTGAGGCGCTGAGCCAATTCGCCGTCGTCGGTCAACAGGATCAGACCCTCGCTCTCGTAATCGAGCCGTCCAACCGGAAAGAGCCGCACTGGCAGATCCACCATGCCGACCACGGTGGGGCGGCCCTCGGGATCATCGGCGGTCGAAATGACGCCAGCAGGCTTGTGCAATAGCACGTAGGTGCGTGGACTTGGACGGCCAACGGGCTGCCCATCCACCGTAATATCGTCCTGCAACGGATCGACACGCGCGCCTAAGATGCGCATGACCTTGCCGTTTACCGAAACGCGACCAGCAGTGATCATCTCTTCACATTCGCGCCGCGAAGCGAATCCGGCATTTGCCAACACCTTTTGCAAGCGTTCTGCGCTCAAGTCGATTCCCCTTTATTGTTTCCACAAAATAGCTGTGAATTATTGGCTGATAGTGTAAATCTTTAAAGTATGCACACGGATGCATACCAGGCGCCCCAAAGCAAACCTGCTCATCAATAAACCTGACACGACCAGGCAGATTTTACAGCATCGATAGCTGTTCGTGCTTGGCTTGCCGTTCGTCCCGTAGTGGTGCAGTTACAAGTCGTTCGTTGTGGGAACTCTTTCAGTGGCGATGACACTTGTAGGTGCGGCCTCGCACACTCATAACACTGGTTGTGGTACCGAAGCCGCGATCTTCGCGGGATAGCGGGACGCTTGTTAGTATACCACATCTGAGCTTTACGTGGGCTATTCTAGCACAAACTCTGCCAACAACAATGCTTCTGGCCCATCTAATTCGGGATTTATCGGTTCTGGACTTTGTACTGGCAGCCGCGCCCCATCGGCGAGGTTGTAGAGGCCGATAGTGAGTCGATAGACGCCAGCGGGCGCGTCGGCGGGCAGGCTGATCGGCAGCTCGTTGCGGATCACGCGACCGGGCTGCCACTCGCTCACAGCTAATGGGATGTCGAGCGAGCTGTAGCGCTGCTGATCGGGGCCGATCAGATGCGCGAACATAAACAGATCGCTGGGCTGCGCCTCGCGGGTGCGCCACGCGAAGGTGAGGGTGGTTGTTTGTCCGGGCGCGAAGTCATTGCTCTGATCGTAGCCGAGCAGTTCGATCGAGGGGCCGAATGTGGCTTGACGCGGCACGTCGAGCACGGGCGGCACTTGGTAGATCCAGGCGTAATCGATGCCGTGAATGGTGACGGTGTGCAGAGGCACATGTTTACCGTAGAAATCCGAGAAGGGCGGCACAGTCGAGCCATCCTGCACCTGGCGAATGTAAACGACGATATACCCAGCCTTGTTGGGCAGGCCACCATCTTGGGGACCGCGCACCTGCGCGCCACGGCGCATGTAGGGCTGGATGGAGCTATTCATCGCGCTGACGGTCACGACGCCCGTGATGTCGGGTTGTTCGTTGAGCCAAGCGGCGACGAGACTGTAGCCTTCGCCCCAGCCCGTGAGAAAGGCCCGTTCGCCCGCGCGAGCGCCGCCGAGCAGTTGGTTGAAGGCGGCGATCGAGTAGGGGTGCCACCAAGCGACATTGATACAGGCCGCTACCAGCACCAGCGCCACCAAACCCGAACGCAGATAAGCCAGTGCCGTCGCGCTCCGCAGCCGTGTCAGCGCGTTTTGCACGGCATCGAACAGCGCCGCCAAGCCCACGGCAGCTAAGATATCGAGGGTGGGGAAGATCGGGATGAGGTAGCGGTTGAACTTCTTGGGGAAGATGCTCATCGCCACCACAAACAGCACCACCAGCAGTGCGAAGGCGGCTAGATCGCGGCGGTTGGCGGCTCGCGCACGCTGATACGCGAGCGGCAGAGCCAACACACCGATCAGCGTCCACGGGGTGAGTCGCAGTGCCACGGCAACGGGGTAGAACAACAGGCCCGGCGCGTCATCGGCCCTGCCAAGGAAGAAGTTGCCGAGCATATGCGGCTCGGCGCCCTCGGCCTCGATACCCAGGCGCAGCAGTGCGATAGCGGAGGATGGGCCGGTCCAAAGCGTGGGCCAGAGCAGCACGACGGTGGCGAGCATGGCGATGCCCCACACGGCCAGGCTCAGCACAAGCCAACGATCACCCGCAATGAACCAGCGTCCACGGGCCAGCGGCGGCAGATCGTCGGGAGGGTTGCGCAGGGCCGCCAACGCGATCAAAGCGACGATCAGGCCCATGATCAGGGCGGGAGACTTGCTGAGGATGCCGAGCGCAGCGCAGACGCCCGAGATGATCAGCCAGCGGGTGCGCGGCGTGTGATGCCAGTAGTAGCAGGCCGCCAGAATGCTGAGCGTCATAAAGGTGCCCGCCAGCGCATCGACGTGCAGCACCCGACTGAAGGCGATCATAAACGGGTCGCTGGCCCAGCAGAACGCCGCCAGGAAGGCCGGCAGCGCGGGCAGTAATTTCCGCAGCAACGCGTAGCCGAACAGCACGCCGAGCGTGTGGGTGATGGCGACAGGCAGGCGCACCATGCCGATAAACGCGGCGTACGAGCCATCGCGCACGATCCCGCTGCTGAGCAGGAAGTCTTGCAGACGCAGCCCCATGCCGCCGAGCCACATTGTGGTGACGCCAGGGTGCGTCGAGATGGCGGTGGCGGCGAAATCGCCTCTTTTCAATGCGTTCCAGAAGGCGACCGAGCGGTGCAACCAGAAGTTGGCCTCATCGCCCGTGAGGAAGGTGCCGAGATCGAGCACGCGCGGCAGCAGCGCCACTATGCCAAGGAAAATGTAGTTTAGGAGAACCCAATAGGTTGAGCGGGCGTGTTGCTGTGCAGTTGCGGCATGAGCCGTTGACATGGGCATGAATGGTCCTCGTATCGAGAACGCCACGGTAGAGTTGTTCTTTGCTGGATGTTCCGAAGGCGAAGTATACACGTAATTGCGGTTAGCATCAAGGTTGCAGAGATCTGCGTGTATCTGGTAGCATACCGATGCGCAGAGGTACGATTCTCCCGGCTCACGTGAGGGGCTACTTCGGCGATGGTGTGCCGAGGCAAGCGCAAGGCGCTTCTCACGTTGTACCTCATCTCAAAGCGCTCAACCCAGTCTCTCCCCATAGATACAAACAGTTTCAGGTGATCGGAGGCATGCGCTGCCTCCTGGTGGTTGCCCTTCTATAACACGGGTTTGCTCGTGTTCATCCAGAAATTAACGAGAAGTTAGGAACATATTGCTATGCTGCAAGCCACTCGTGCTAATGCGCAAGACGATGTTGGTCAGATTCGTTGGCCTTGGTTGCTCGTCCGTGTGGGATTGACGGTCGTCGCGCTGCTGCTGCTGTGGCAGATTGCTCAGCGCATGAGCGCGTTGTTGGCGTTCCCGTTCCCGCACGATAGTCTTGAGGGCACGCTGCTGTACGAGGCGCGGCTGTTGTGGTCGGGCGAGGCGTTGTATCAGCCGCTGGAGTTGTACCGTTTTGTGGCGGCGCCGTACCCGCCCGTGCACCCGGTGTTACTGGGGATGTTCGATGCGATCGCTGGGGCGCACATCTTCTGGGGCGGACGGCTGCTCTCGCTACTCGCGGCGCTGGGTGTGGCGCTGCTGATCGTGCTGATCGTGCGATTCGTGGCTGGCTCCTGGTTGATGGGCCTGTTGGGCGCGGCACTGCTGCTCAGCAGTGGGCCTGCGCTGTTGTGGGCCACGCGCATCAAGCCCGATATGCTGGCGCTGTTTTGGACGGCGTTGGGGCTGTGGTTCGCGGTGTCGGCACGGCCCCGTGCGCCCGATCTAGCGTGGGGCGCGTTGCTGCGCAGCCGCCTGACGCTCAGCGCGATCAGCTTGGCGTTGGCCGCGCTCACCAAGCAGACGGCGTTGGTTGCGCCGCTGGCGGTGGGCTTGGCGCTGCTGTTCGGTGATGTTCTGGCGCTGCGGGCGGGCGCACGCGAGGGGTTTGTGGGCCGCCTGCCGCTGCGCCGCCCGACGTTACTGTTTGCGGCGGTGTATTTGGCGGTGCTGCTGGGTATCTGGCTGAGCGTGGACCTGATCACGCGGGGGCAGTTGACGTTTCACGTGCTGATAATGCACCGCCGGGCGAGTTGGTCGCAACATCTGATGATGAAGTTTGTGGTGTTGCTGGCCGATTATTGGCCGAGCATGCTGCTCACCCTGGGGATGGTGGCGCTGAGCGTGCGGCAACCGCGCGTGCTGATCCCGGCGTTGTACGCGGTGTTCGTGCCGTTTACGCTGATCGGCGCTGGCAAGACGGGCGCGAATCACAATCACTTGCTTGAGACGCTGCTGGCGCTTTCGCTGGGCTTGGGCATCGTGGGGAGCGTGGCGACGCAGTTTGCTGCGCAGCTTTGGCGTGTGGGCGGGTGGCGACGCTGGGGCAGTGTGGCGCTGCAGGTCGTGGCCGTGGGCTTGGTGGTGTTGCAGCTTCAGCGCGCGTTCGAGCCGCAGGAGTGGTATCACGGCGAGCTTGAGCCGCGCGATACGCCCGAGCGGTTTCTGGAGTTTATTCGGCACACACCGGGCGAGATCCTGGCCGACGATGTGGCGCTATTGCTGATGGCGGACAAGCCGTTGCGCTACGACGACCCGACAGGCATGGGGCCGGTGGCGTTCAGTGGGGTGTGGGATCAGAGCGGTTTGCTCGATGATATTCGGAATCAGCGTTTTAGTGCGATTATGTTGCCGCTCGATATTCGACCGGGAGTAATCGATCCGTCGGGTCATTGGACGCCAGAAATGCTCGAAACGGTGAATCAATATTATGAAATTAAATTCCGCGACCGAATCAACACCTATGTACCGAAATAATGTATAATTTTAATGGGAAGGTATCACATTACATCGTAGCTATTTCCCATTCTCTCCTGTCTATCGCGACGATAAGGAATCGTTCCTTCATCGTTTATTAACTATCCTTGCTATGACAATAGACACATTACTTCAACAAGGGATACGTGCAGCGCAATCGGGTCAACGAGAGGCTGCTCGTTCGCTTTTGATTCAGGTGGTGGAGGCGGACGAGCGCAATGAGCTTGGTTGGCTGTGGCTGAGTGGTGTGGTTGATGATCCGGAGGATATGCGCACTTGTCTGCAGAATGTGCTGGATATTAATCCGGCAAACGCCAAGGCGCGACAGGGTTTGGCGTGGATCGAGCAGCGCTACGGCCCTGCTCCGGTCGCTGCGCCTTAGCCCGAACCAACGCCGGAACCCGCGCCTACACCCAGTCCAGTAGCCGTTACTACGGAGACGGTGCCGCTCACGTCGCCGCCAGCAGCGCCGAGCGCGCCCGCCGCAGCCACTGCCACTGCTGCCACCGCAGCCGCTACTGCCTCCGCTGCCCCTGCTGACCCTGTTGCCCCCGCTGCATCGCCGCAGTCCACGGTCGAGACGTTTCCGTGCGTCTACTGCGGTGCGCCAAATACGCTCAGCCAGGAGCGGTGCCAATCGTGCCGACGCAGCCTGATGGTGCGCGGAGCCACCAACGAGAAGCGCTCGGTAGGGACGACGATCTTAGGCGTGCTGTGGGCAATTTCGACGGTGGGGTGGTTGCTGGCTGGTCTGTTTTTTATCGGCTTTGGCATCTATCTCGCCACCAACGACAACACGCTTGTGAATAGAGCACGGATGGGTAGTAATACAGATTATTTCGTTGCGTTCATCGCTGCCGTGATTGCGCTGCTGGTAGCAGGCTTTTTCTTTATGCTGACGCGAGGGCTGTTTCGGCGGGCGCGCTGGGCCTACATCGTCCATTGTATTTGGATGGGCTTGAGTGTATTGGGGTTACTTTTCCGAATCTTGGTTCTGCTTGCGGCGCTTCTCGTGAGTAATGTGCCACGAAATCAAATCCTTGACTCTGAGACGCTCGTTCCCCTGGTGGGTTCGATTATGATTACGGGCCTGCTTCTGGCGCTGACGATCTCGGTACGTCGCGATTTCTTCGGGCCGATGCTGCGCTTCCAGCCGAGTGTGGAGAGCGGCTCGCATATGGATCACTACAATAATGGGATAGCCTACAAGAACCGTGGCATGATGTATATGGCGACACAGGAATGGGAGGCGGCAGTAACGAGCGCGCCCCGCGATGTGATGTATCTGCATGCTTTGGGGTTGGGCTACGCGCAGATTCAGCAGTTCGATAAGGCGCGCGAAACGCTGGATAAGGCGCTTACGTTTGCGCCGAACGATGCGGGTCTGCAGGAGAGCCGTGCGTATATCGAGCAGTTGGCGGCCAAGAAGTAGAGATTGGGTGCTGCGTTGGATCGACCATCTGCGAGGTGCGGATGGTCGATTTTGTTTTTGTGAGGATTTCGCAGCCGTTGTAGCCTTCGAAGATGCCGCGTGATACTAAATCCGGTTGGACAGTTGTTATGAAAAGCAGTATTAGCCTGCGGCAGCAAGGTACTTTCTTCTTTTTGTGATGTCGAGGCGCTGCTACGCGCAGCGCCTCGACATCACATGTTTTCGGGAGATGTAGGTATCAGTTGAAAACCAGTATCACGCTATCACATTCACGTGCCGTTTGTATAAGTAATCATTCGGATTTGGTATGATGGCTGCGAAACGCGCTGAGGTGGCGAGGCCATGCGCAACTGCGTGAGTATTGCCCGGACTGCGATGCTGCCCAAACTGTACTCGTAAGCGGGGGCATGACCACGGGCGCTGCGGCTGGTTCGCGGTTTCTTTTCCCCAAGCATCATCCGCTTTGCGGAGTGAACGCGGCATGAGGCATTAGGCTGCGCTGGGCAGGCTCGCCAAGAGTTCTTTGATCGCTTCGGCGGGCGGTTGTGCGCGGCCAGCCTGCCACGCTAACTCAAATGCTTCGTCGTCGTTGAGGATCGTGCGTAAGTTGGCGATCGTCGCTCGGTACGATGCTTGTTCGGAGGGCGGGAGCGGCGTGCCGATCGTTTCGCGCATGGCCTCGGCCTTGCCGAGGATGTGCACGGCTTTGAGCGGTTGGCTGTGCATCAAGGCGGCTGCTAGCCCTTCGAGGCAGAAGGCGACGCGGCGCCGTTCGCCGATGTTCCAGGCCAATTCGAGCGCTTGGCGTTGCCAGATGATCGAGGATTCGTAGCGACCGCGCGCGAGTTCCACCAGGCCCAGTTCGTGTTGCATAAGTGCGATGCCCACCTGTTCCTCTAGACCTTGCATCAGCGCTAAACTGCGCTTCAGTGCCTGTTCGGCCTCCTCGTAGCGGGCTTGTTTGTAGGCGACCATGCCGATGCCTTCGATGGCGTAGGCTAGCCCGATTGTGTCGTCTAGTTCCTCAAAATAGTCTGCCGCTTGCTCGGCCAATTGTTCCGAACGCTCCAGATCGTTCTGCCAGTAGGCCATCGATGAGAGGTTGTAGAGCGAGCGGGCGACGCCCCAACGGTCGCCGGCCTGCCGATAGAGTTGGATGCCTTCGAGGCTGAGTTGCTCGGCCCGCTGCATGTCGCCGCGATCTTTGGCGATCAGCGAGAGGCAGCGCAGTGCTTCGGCGGCGTTGCCGAGGTCGTTGATGCGGCGGAAGATCGCTAGGCTTTCGTTGGCGCGCTGCTCGGCCCGCTCGTAGCCGGAGTGGAGCAGATCGACCCGCCCCAGGTAGAGCAGCGCATTGGCAATACCTTGTTGGTTTTCGATCTGTTGGTATAGCTCTAGGCTCTCGCTCAGCGCCTTGTTGGCCTGTTGACTGTCGCCTTGGTGGTACGCCAAAAATCCTATGGTGAACAGCGCATCAGCCCGTAGGTCGGTGGTGAGTTGCGCAGAGCCGAGGGCGAAGAAGCGTGCCAGCCAGGTGCGCCCTTCGCTCAGGTAGCAGCGCACGAGCCAGAAGGTGCGCATTACCGCAGCCCAATGCAGGCCCATCAGCGGATCGTGTTGGGCGTGCCACTCCAGGGCCGCGCGGATGTTGTTGTCGTCGTCGCGCAGGCAGTTGTCTTGACCTTTGGCAATGCAGCCGCAGGGTTTGAGCGCCGTTAGCGTCAGTTCGCGGTAGTAGGCTGCGTGGCGCTGCTGCGTGGCGGCCTGCTGCGGCGATTTGTTGAGGTGCAGTTGTGCGTATTCGCGCAGTGTCTCGAACAGTGAGAAGCGCGATTGTCCGTCGGGCAGCACTTCGACTTGGAGCAGACTGTGGCGCACCAAACTCATCAGGATGTCGAGCACGGAGCCGAAGAAGTCGGTACTGGTCTGGCAGATCGCCTCGACGGCTTCGGCGGTGAAGCTGCCCACAAAGACGCCCAATTGCGCGAAGATTTCGCGCTCGGCGGGTTCGAGCAGGGCGTAGCTCCAATCGATGGTGCTGCGCAGGGTGCGCTGATGGGCGGGCAGGTCGTAGGGGCCATCGACCAGTAAGCCGAGTGCGCCGCTGCCGGTTGAGCCGGAGATGCGGGCGAGCAGTGCGCCGGGCGCAAAGAGCCGACCACGCGCTGCGGCTAGTTCGATGGCGAGCGGCACGCCATCGAGGCGGCGGCAGAGGTTGGCGATCTCCACGAGGTTTTCCGGCGTTGGTGTGAAGTTGGGTTGTACGGCGCGCAGCCGTTCGACGAACAGTTGGATCGCCGGGCTGCTCTCCAGCAGTTGTTCGGGCGATCGCTGCGCTTTGGTGTCGGGCAGGGCGAGCGGGGCCACGGTGTGCAGTTGTTCGCCGCTGATGTGCAGCGCCGAGCGGCTGGTGACGAGCGCCTTGAGGCGCGGGGCCATGCGCAGCAGTTCGGCGATCTGCGGGGCTGCGCCTAGCACGTGCTCGGCGTTGTCGAACACGAGCAGCATGTGTTTGTTGCGCAGCGCTGTGGCCAGAGTCGCGAGCGGCAGTTGGTCGCCACGGTGGCGCAGGCTGAGCGTGGAGATCAGGGTGGGCAGCACCAGGCTCGGATCGCGGATGGGCGCGAGCGAGACGACACACACGCCATCGGCGAATTCCGATTGCAATTGCTCGGCGATGTACAGGCCCAGGCGCGTTTTGCCGATGCCGGGCGGGCCAACCAGCGTGAGGAGCCGTACATGCTCTTCGAGCAGCCGAGCGCGGACCTGCTCGATATCTTGTTCACGGCCAAGCAGGCGCGTGAGCGAGGCGAGCGGGCTCACCATCGATGGCGTGCTCGGCGAGTGAATGGGAGGCTGGGGCGAGCGGCTTGGCCGCGCAATCCCGCGAGCATAGGCGATGAACGATGAGCGGTCGGACGGGGGCACACTCAGGCATGTTGCTAATAACTCGGCAACTTGGCGCGAGGGAGTACGTTCACCCGATTCGATTTTGCGGATGGTGATCTCGGAGCATCCAACCTGACGCGCCAAATCTGATTGGGTCAGATCGAGCATGCGACGACGTTGGCGCAACCAATTACCAAATGGAGCATCACCGTACATACCCCGTCCTCCATTGTCGTACTAAATTATCACCGACAAGGTAGCGTACGAATAATTAAAATCCGATTGTATCGTTTTTTGTATCGGATCAGGTATCGAACAGCGATCTATCATCTTTGTCCAGGTTGTGGTGTAATACCAACATCGAAATGAATATCAACTGGCGATATACGACTAGTCGATGTTCTTGCAGTATCGTTGAACAACAATTTAGTACAGATGGAGGAATACGATGAAATTCCACACAAAGATCATACTTTCGACCGTTACGCTGCTCATGGCCCTTGGTTTAGCAGCTTGTGGAGGCAGCGCTGCTGTTACCGTGAACGATCTGCCGGTGTACCCTGGTGCGGTGGCCCTGCAGGAGGGCGAAAGCGCTCTGGCCGACACCTTGGCGAACAATGGTCAGACCGATGCAGCTCTGCGCAGCCAGATTGGTATCGGCGGTTCGGTCGAGCAGAAGGGTTTCCGTCTGCCAGAAAATGCGAAGTGGGACGATGTCAAAGCCTTTTACGATAAAGAGTTGAAAGCCCAGGGTTGGGGCACCAACAGCCTTGTCAGCGGTATTCTGGAGCAGGCCAACCAGGGCAACGATTTGTTCCAGACCACCAACTGGCAGAAGGGCAAGCAGAACGTCACGCTTGTGATGGTCGCCTCGCCCGTCGACCCCAGTGAGAAAGAGTTGATTATCTCGCTCGCGACCCAGTAATGTGTCCAAAAACAAGGCCACGGGGCGCATCATCAAGCCTCTCTGGTGTGTCTCGTGGCTTTGTCCGTTCCCTCTCCTCTTTCAATGGCCCACGGGCCATATGCGTTCCCTTGGTGCCACCCTACGATTCTAGGACGTGTCTCACCGGCCTCACCATTCCTCGAAGTCTCAAGGCGTGCACCGATGTCATTGTACAAGTGATCGCTACAACAACCACCATCCATTAGGCCGAGATCGGATACGTTCCTGATGAAAAATAGTCAGATTGCTGCCTCTCAATGGAATAACGCCTATGCGTTAAGCGGCACAACAGATCATATGCTTTAACGAATTAACAACACATTCATAAGCAATAACGCATCAATCGTCTCCAAGGATACGGCATGGTGATGCAGTAAACCAACTACAGACGGGCTATTTGGTGAACGATAGCGCTAAAACAGCGCATCACAAACCATATTGGCCCTGTGAACAGCAACTTCTACAACAGAACGAATATCGAAGCGAATAGAGTCGAGAGAGCCACATGCAAAAACTACCACCTATTCGTCACACTTGGCAGCTTCTGCTTGGGATGCTGCTCGTCTTTTTGCTGATTGTGCCGTCGGCGCAGGCGGATGTGCTACCAGCAAAAATCACAGTGAATACTAGTGCCGACAAGATCAACAACGACGGGAAGTGTTCGATCATCGAAGCGATGCAGACCGCCATCGCGCTGCGCCCGAATACCGACTGTGGCCCCGAGGTCTCTGGCCCAGTGTTGATCGACTTTAGCGTGAGCACGATCTATTCAACCGATCAGTTCCCCAACTTGGTCGATGACAGCAATGTGACGCTGATGGGGCCAGTCGTGATCGTGGCTGGGCCGACCATCACTTTCGACCTCGATGGCGGCACGCTCAATCTGATCAACGTGACAGTTAAGGATGGCACCACCATCGCGATGGACGTTCACGAGAGCGCCACGGCGAACTTGGCGGGTGTCTCGTTTATGAATAACAGCGCGCTCGTGGGAGGCGCGGCGATCTCGAATCGCGGCACCCTACGCATCGCTGGCGGCAACTTCACCGGCAACACCATCTCGGGTGGCAGCGGCGGCGCTATCGAGAATAGCGGCAAGTTGCAGATCACCGGTTCGGTGTTCAACGGCAACGTCAGCGCGAACAGCGGCGGCGCGATCTTCATCAAGGGTGGCGAGGTCGAGATCAGCGACACGGTGTTCAACGGCAACATCGCCAATGGTGACGCTGGCAATGGCGGCGGCGCGATCGCCATTCAGCCGAACGGCAATCTCAAGCCCGTCCGCATCATCCGCTCGGTGTTCAACGGCAACCTGACGCCGAAGAGCGGCGGTGGCGCGATCTTCAACAACAACTCCAACACCAGCCCACAAGCGCAGTTGCAGATCGAGAGTTCGTCGTTCCAGGGCAACTTGGCGGGTGTCCCGATCTCTTCACCCCGTCCCGGCGGCGCGATCCTGAACTGGGGCTCGGTGGCGATCACCAGCACCGTGTTCCTCAACAACGCCGCCTCGAACAACGGCGGTGCCCTGGCGAACGGCGATGCGGTCAGCGGCACACAGAACTCGCCGCCGCAGCGCTTCTCACGCTACAGCATCGTCAATTCGAGCTTTATCGCTAATGCGGCGGCAGAGAAGGGCGGCGCAATCGCCGATTACTACATCACCGACGGCAACATCGGTCGGATCATTAACAGCACCTTCTCACTCAACACTGCCGTCGGTGAGGGTGGTGCATACTACAGCCAGGAGCCGAACTACGACATTGTGCGGGTTGTGAACACCATTATGGACGGCAACCTGCCGAGCAACTGCGCCGATGGCAGCGCTGCTGCGCTATCGCTCACCTCCGATGGCAATAACCTCGATAGCGCCAATACCTGCGGGTTCGTGCAGAGCGGCGACATCATCAATAAGAGCGCCGCGCTCGACAGCCCGAACTTCAACGGCGGGCCGATCGCCGCTCTGATCTCGCAGAAGCCGAAGAACGGCAGCCCGGCGATCGACGCGGGCAACAACACCGTCTGCAGCAGCGCTCTGGTCGATAACAAGGATCAGCGTGGCGAGCCGCGCCCCAAAGGCGCCGCCTGCGACATCGGCGCCATCGAGGTTGATCCGCCACAGGCTGGCTTCAGTTCCACGCCCACACCTCCCGGCCCGATTCACTTCGGCAATGTGTTGTTGGGCAGCAGCCAAAACGCTACCATCAACGTCGTCAACACCGGCGACAACAAGCTCAAGCTGAGCAATCCCACCATCACAGGCAGCAACGCCAACGACTTCAGCTTGCTAACCGACCTGTCGAGCATCAACAGCGACGAGTTCTCGTTGGTGCTGCGCTGCCAGCCAACTGGCAATACCGCCAGTTTGCGCCAGGCCACCTTCAACTTCGCTACGAACGATCCCACCAAGCCGTTGGTGAGCTTCAATCTGACCTGCAACGCCATGCAGCAGCCCGTACCCGGCTTCGGCTCGTTGCCCCAAGCGCCCGGCCCGATCGACTTCGGCACCGTGCTGGTGGGCAGCACCGTCGAGCGCAAGCTGCAAATCAGCGAGCAGGGCAACGCCACCCTCAACGTCACTAATCCGGTGCTGGGTGGCGCGCACCCGGGCGATTTCTCGATCGGCGGCGGCTTCAGCCTGAGCCTGACAAACAACCACGCACCAGTGGATGTGTCGATTAGCTGTACACCCACTGCGCCCGGCTTGCGCAGCGCCACGCTCCAAATGAACACTAACGACCCCACCAAGCCGACTGTGCTGTTCAACCTGAGCTGTATGGGCAAAACCGTGCCACCGCTCGCGCTCGAACCCACTAGCGCCAGCAGCGTCACAGGTGGCGTGATCGCATTTAATGGCCCCTACGGCGTGGCGCTCAGCCCGGATGGACGGCACCTGTATGTGGTCAGCACACAATCCAAGTCGCTCCACGTCTATGCGCGCGACCCGCAAACGGGCACACTCACAGCCCTTCCAATCCAATCGTTTACGGATTCGGTCGATCTCAACGGTGCGATACGGGTGTATGTTAGCCCCGATGGCGAGAATGTGTACGTGACCTCACCGCAGGCCAATACGTTGCGGGCCTACAAGCGCGATACTGTCACCGGGCAGCTCACCTTCCTGGATCAAGTGAAAGAAGGGATGGGCTACGGCTGTCTACCGATCCCCTGCGATGGCAATATCACAGGCATGCAGGGCACCTACGGCTTCGCCCTCAGCCCCGATGGCCAATACATCTACTTTAGTGGTGTCACTGCCGCAGCCAACGGAGGCAGCGCCATCAACGTCATTCGACGTAGCAGTGTCGATGGCAGCTTGGTCACAACTTTAGGACAATTGCACGTTGGACCAAGGTTTGTGCAGCGCGTGACCAATTCCAACCTCAATGGTGTCTACGACCTGGCGATCAGCCCCGATGGCGCGTATCTCTACGCTGCCAGCTATCACAAAAACCCCGACACGATCACGGTCTTTAAGCGCAACGCCACCGATGGGAAACTCACCTACGATTCGGTCGTGAGCCAATCGCAGATCCCTAGTCTCAACGGCGTCTTCCGCATCACCATTAGCCAGGATGGCAAGCATCTCTACGCCTCCAGCTTCGATAGCAACTCCATCGTCGTCTTGGAGCGCAACCTTGCCACTGGTAGGCTCACTCATATCGCCACGTACACCGACGGCGGCACCGATGCGCTCGGTCGCACAATCGATGGCTTGTCAAGCACCAGCTCGACAGCGCTCAGCCCCGATGGCAGCATCCTCTACGCCACGGGCTTCCACGATAATGCCGTCGCCGCCTTCGAGCGCGACCCCGAGAGCGGCAAGCTCACCTTCATCCAAGTGGTCAAGCGCAATAACAACGGGCAGCCACCGCTTGCTGGTGCGCGCGACATCGCGGTTGGGCCGGAGAATCGCAGTATTCACGTGAGCGGCTTCGAAGACGACCGCCTCGTCACGCTGCTGCGCCCGAATCCCAAAGCGACGCTCACATCGCTGCAGCCTGCCTCGGCCACCGCTGGCTCTGGCGCGCTCACACTCGTGCTGAACGGCTCCGACTTTCTGCCCGACTCGGTGGTGCGCTGGAACAATGCCACGAACCTGACACCCACCTACCTGGGCAGCAACCAACTGCAGGTGACGGTGCCCGCCAATCTGCTCACGCAGGCTGGCTCGCGCAGCGTGACCGTCAACAACCCCTCACCGGGAGGCGGCACGTCCAATACGCTCACCTTCACGATTGTGCAGCCGAACCAGAACCCGGTGCCCTCGATCAGCGAGCTCAGCCCCAGCGGCGCACTGGCGGGCGATCCAGCCACGCTGCTCACCGTGAAAGGCTCGAACTTCCTGAACACCTCGACTGTCTCGATCAACGGCGTGCAGCGCATCACCACATACGTCAGCCCCAGCACGTTGCAAGTGCAGCTCACAGCGAGCGACCTGCAGAACCCGGGCAACCTCGCGGTGCGCGTCAGCAACCCCGCGCCGGGTGGCGGCAACTCGAACATCGAGGCCTTCAACGTCGCTGCGCCGGGTCAAAATCCCGTGCCGACCATCACTAGCATCAGCCCAAGCTTCATCACCATTGGAGCGAACGGCGCGCTGAACGTGGTCATCAAGGGCAACAACTTCGTGCAGGGCGCGCAGGCCACGTGGAACGGCGAGGATCGCCTCACCACCTTCGTCAGCGCCACCGAGGTGCATATGCTGCTCAACGGCACCGACCTGACCAGCGTGGGCAATATGAGCGTGCAAGTGCAGAACCCTGCGCCGGGTGGCGGCGCATCGAACGCGGCGACCTTCCGCATCGGCGCGCTGGAGGAGAACCCCAAGCCCACCATCGCGAGCGTGGTGCCTGCAGCGGGGGTCGCCAACAACGCCTTCACCTTCACGATCGGCGGCAGCGGCTTTATGCCCAATAGCACCGTGACATGGAACAACACCAGCGTTACAGTCACGTATGTCAACGCTACGCAACTGCGCATCAGCGTGCCAGCCGCGCTGTACGGCAAAGGCTCGGGCGTGCTGAAGGTGCAGAACCCTGCGCCGGGTGGCGGCAACTCCAACGAGTTCTTGTACAACACGTACCGCATCACCATGCCGATGATTCGGCGCTAACCAAATCCACCGCTCGTTCTGCGGGTCTATTGGCCCGCAGAACGCCGAGTTCGCCTCGTCGGGCGCGGACAGAGGCGCACTCGCATCGCGAGGCCAGGTTCTAGGGAATCTGGCCTCGTTTTGGTGCGCATCGCCTTCAGATTCATTCCACATGGAGCAGCGGAATCTCCTCGTTACGTCCTGCCTTGAGCGTTTGGGGTTCGATCCAGTCATACCAAGACCGACTGGATCGTTGTCGTTGAAAAGCTGTCATAGTGCTTCGTGTTTTATCTTCATTGTTCTCATAGTCATTTCGAGCAAGCCGCTAGGCGACGCGAGAAATCTCGTCGTTCTGCATTGTAGTGTGCATTGAGATCTCTCCCCATTCGCTTCGCTCAGGGCTTCGAGCGTTCGAGATGACTGTGCTTTCGTTGAAAAGTAAAGAGGCGCATCTGCTCAATATTGCGATTCTGCATTGCTACCGTAGGCTAAGACAGCTTGGGATAGAGCCACTGTCCAACCAGATTCGGTATCAGTTCCTTCACGTCGCCTAACAACTGCTTCCTCTTGTCACAGCCCTCACATCCAGCATCAATACGCAAAAAGAGAGGCTTGGCATACACCAAGCCTCTCAACCATCCAATCAACGGTAACCGACGTCTAGCTATGCGACATATCGCTGTTCAGCATATTGCGCAGTTTTGGGTCGGCTTGAGTTCCGTTCGACTTCGGCTGCGGAGCGGTCAGCAGGTTGGGCAACATCTGCGCCAGCACCAGCGTCGAAAGCGCCGTCTGCTCGCCCTCTTGGCCGCGCACCACCACCGGACGCGGCGCCTTTCTCATCAGCATCTCAGCCACCTGCAGCCGCCGACGCGCCAACTCGTACTGCAACACAGCGCGGTTGTCCTGGTACGCCTGGCCCAAGTGCTGAAGCCCACGCGCCTCGTTCTCGGCCTCCTTCAGCGTGGCGCGACCGCGAGCCTCGATCTCCCAGCGCACCCGCTGCGCCTCCGTCTCCTTGTCCTGGAGCATGCGGGCCACCACCTCGCGGGCACGGTTCACAGCGCCCTTCACCTCCACCAACTTCGCGTCCCTCACCTTCTTCGCGCGCTCAATCTCCATCAGGAGGCTATCGGTGCGCTGCTTGCGGATGAGTTCCCACTCGCGTGCGTAGGCGTCGAGCTCCTTCGCGACGCGCTCGCGTGTCGCCAAGTGCTGCTGATACTGATCCGGCAACTGCACATCGGGGATATTCGCGCCGGTGATTCGCACACCGTAGCGAGCCATCTGGCGGTTCAGGTAGGCCTGCATATCGCCGACATCGCTACCGCGCAGGTCGTAGGCGCGCTCGGTCTGCACTTGGCGGCTGCGCTGACGAATAGCGTCCTGTACCGCGCTGCTCAGCACCATATCGAAATTGCTCGCTCCGATATTGCGCACAAACGCCACCGGGTCCTCGATGCGGAACTTCAAGAAGAACTCGATCGCCTTCAACGGCACGTTCTCGCGGGTGGGGCAGGCCAGCACAGGCGCGTTGTACGGGATCTCGGTCGAGGTATCGACCACCGCCTCGACCTTCTCCCACGGCATCCACAAGAAGTGGCGACCGGGAGGCAGCGTTCCCACAATCTTGCCGTACGACGAGAGAATGCCCGTGTTACCCTGCTCGATCTCGACCACCACGCCCGTCCAATACCACACCAACGAGACGCCCAACACCACCAGCGCGCCCAACCCGATCAGCACGCCGAACGGGCCACCGCTAAAGATCGCCACACCCAGCAGGTAGATCCCCAAGGCGAACAGCATCATCCAGCCGAAGCGTCGCCGATCGCGGGGGATCACCACCGGCACGACTTGACCCGATTCACCTGATTGCAGCAACTGGCGAATATTGTTCCAGGCCGCCACAGCCTCCTTGATCTTCGAGGCTTGTTGTCGCCGAATATCTACACTCATGCTGCGCCTCCCTCTGTTTCAGCAACAACAGGAGCCACTTCCTCGAGCTGGCGTAGTTGCTGAGCACGTTGCTGAATGCGGGCTTGAATAGCCTGAACGCGCTGACGAAGCTCCCGAATATCATTCTCGCTGTACAAATCTTGATCGACGATACCGAGCATCGTGCGAGCCGTCTCAAGATAATCGATCTGCTGCTTCTCCGAGCCACCGAGCTGCACGATCTGCGGCAGATAATCGGCCACCGCTTCGAGGCGGTCCAGCACATCCTGCTGGTAGCGGTACTGCAAAATCTCGGGATACGAAGCGCTGCTGACCGCCCGAATATCGAGCGCCTGCGCCTCGAGCAGCGCCGCGTTGGCCTTGGCCGCGCTCTCGGCCTCGCTCAACAACTGGCGAGCGTACGCCTCGGCGCGGTAGGTCTCGCGCTCGCTGGCCGTATCGATCTGCGCCTGGTAGGTGGCGATCTCCGCGCGAATCGCCGAGAGCGTCTCTTGAAGCGACGCCAGCTCACGGTTCAGATCACCCTCGTCCTGCTCCTTGCGAAGCTGCAGCTCGTACTGATACGTGTAGGCCTCCTTGGCCACGCGCACCATCTCGGGCGCGGCCAAGTCCATCCGATACTCCTGGCTCGAAGGCTCGGCGTGCGTGATGTTCGCGTTCACGAAGCGCACCGCAGGCAGGAACTGCTGGTTCAGGCTGTCGAGCAGCGTCTGCGTGCTCTCACCCACCAAGTCGTAGATATCCTCGGCCTTCTGCTCGTAGATCAGGGCGCGCGTCACCTCGCTGATCGCGTTCAGCAACTTCTCCTGGAAACCGCGTGAACCACCCAATGTAAAGATGAAGGCCGCCGGGTCTTCGATCTTGAACTGCAAGAACAGGTCGACTGAAGCGTTCACTCGGCTCGCGGTTGGCGCTTCGCGGATCGGGGCGTTGTAAGGGTACTCGCGGGTCGTATTGACGATGTAGCTCACGCGCTTCCACGGGTTGAGCAGCACTGTGCGGCCCGGCCCCACGATCTGCTCAAGCTTACCAAAGCGCGTTATCAACGCCTGGCAACCATCGGGCACCATCACAAAACTGTTTCGCCAGATATTAAAGGCCACGTACGCGATTAACACCAGCCAGTAGTGTGGCCCAAAAAACACCATGGCGAAATTGGTCAACCCAGTCGTGCGATCCATGATGACAGCGGCGGTTCCGCCCAGCACACCGATCACCACGAAGATAAACGTCAATGCTACCCAGAAAAACGAACGATGATTCTTCGGAATAACAACAGGCGAGATAATATTCGTAAACTGACCGTTATTGCGGTCTTGCTGCGAAAAGCTCCGATTCACAACCTCGGAGGCATCATCTAAGGCGGCGGTCATCTGCTCGATCTGTGTGCCAGACGATTCGCCGCGCTCGCGAGCCGAGATAAAATCGGCAGCATTAATGCGAAATTGTTCAAACTGCTCGCTCGTCGCGATTTCTTGAGCGACTTCAACAACACGTTTTAATCTACTCATCGTGCTTCAGAGCATCAACTGTTCGCAGTAGATACTCCTTCCTCCTTTCCGCATGTGTAGTAGCGTGCTTGAGCCGAACTGATGAGAGAGTTGAATATGGCGGAGTGAGATGCCGAGTTTGCCTGTTGTTTATGTAGTATACGATCCCCGATGCAAAAATGTTACTATTCGGTGAGAAATCATAACCATAGAGTCCTCACGTCCTGCCACACGCCTGCGGAGCTATCAAATTGTTCATCGGGTTCAACCAAATCCGGCTGGGCTGTGCGCTGTTAAACCCGCTGACCGTTTTGGGTTGTTGATGCGCTGCTGCGGACAATCTACCGACACCACGTTCTCCGAAGATCGTGGTAGCAACTCACACAGGTAGGACACATCGTGAGCGAGTCATCGTATCGCACTGCAAGTGGTATCCGAGGATTCCATCGCACTTCCGCCATAATCACGCCGAAATCAAGCGATTCATAGCAATTTGCAACGCATCATCAATCAAATATTTCGCAATTTTCATTTTCACGTAGCAAATCTGCATCGCATTGTCATCTCTAAACGATACAGTATAGTACAATCGCGTCAGTTGAAAACACTATCGCTCACCTCAAACGTATAGAGTGTATGCCGTTTTTGGTCTACGCCTCGTTGGGCAATAGTACGGCATTCTAAAGCGAAAAATCTCTCCATAGTCGCATCTACACATGCGGTATCGAGAGATTCATCCACTCATAGCCTCGCTAACGTTTCTTTGAGCGATATGGACATTTAGTACGTGCTTTCGGCAATCGAGGCGTTTGCAAGACAGCTTGGGCTTGCACGCCCTCTTCGTATCTATGGCATTGTAGCGAGAACATTCGCGCCAAGCAGCGCAATGCTGTATAAGGAGTTTGATGATGGATACGCGAACCGATGAACGCCGCGCCTATGTGGAGGCCCTGTTGAACCGCTTGCGTCGTCTGTACGTGGAACGTGCACAGCTACCTGGTGGAGGGAAAACCTTATCATTCGAGCTTTTGCAACGGCTGTATAGTTACGTCAATACCGAAGGGTATGGGGAATAGGCGCATCCGATGGATGGCGTGCTCCTGAAGGTGTATCAGCGCGCCATCCACACTTGATCGCCACGAAGGATCGCTCGAATCTGGTGGGGGAAACGGTCGAAGTCGAGCGGTTTCCCGATAAAGCCATCGAACCCAGCCTCGCGCGCGCGAGCCTCGTCCTGCGGCAGCACATTGGCAGTGACAGCCACCACACGAATATGGTTGAGGGAGGGGATTGAGCGAATCTGCTTGAGCAGTGCGTAACCATCCTCGTTTGGCAGTTGGATATCAAGCAGGATCAGATCGAGATTCGTCAACGTTTGTGCCAACTGTAAGCCTTGCCACCCCTCAAGACGAGAATGAACTTCCTTCACACCCATCATCTGCAAAAAATCGGTCACCACCAGCAAATTATTGATGTCATCCTCGATAACCAGAACACATGCCTGATCAGGCTCTACCATAGTTTAGTCCTTTTCGTACACAACCGTTGAAAAAGAGTTCGATTGGGCCAATAAAGCCCGTACATGGTCAAGTACTTGCGTTGGAGGTGCCGATTCCTTGAGAACCAAACCTCGCACACGTTGCTCAAGCAACTCGCGTTCCCACGCATCAAGCTCCTTCGCTGTCAGCACAATCACCGGAATGGAGCGCGTTTGGGGCAGCTGTTCAAGCGCCGACAACACTGCGAAACCATCCACTTCGGGCATCATCAAATCGAGAATGATCAGATCGGGTGGCGCTGCCGCTGCTTGTGCGAGACCATCCTGCCCGCCCTGCGCAATCGTCACCTGATAATTCCCAACAGCCTCGAGTTGCGCACTCAGCGCCTCGCACATATCGGGGTCATCATCGATCACCAACACCGACGCATCCTGGCTCACGAGGCGCCCCAAGGTGATTCGCAATTGTTCGATATCGATCGGCTTCGTGAGGTAAGCGCTCGCCCCCAGGTAAAAGCCGATTTTTCGCTCCTCCACAATCGTATAAAGGATAATCGGCACCGATTGCAGTTGCGGCTCGCTCTTCAGTTCGGCGAGCACTTCCCAACCGTCTTTGTGTGGCATCAGCACATCGAGAATGATCGCGGCTGGCCGCAGCGTTCGCGCCTCCGGCACCACCCAGCGACTATCGGTGAGGCCATACACCGCGTACCCTTCGTCCTCCAAGCTCGTCGCAATAATCTCGATCGACAACGGATCGTCGTCCACCACCAACAGCGGGATGCCCGTATCGGTGGCGGAAGCGAGGGTTGCGTGGGCATCCTGGCTCGGCAGCTGCGACACAATCGGCAAGTTAAAAGAGAACATCGAGCCGACATTGGGCGTGCTCTCGACCCACAAATCTCCGCCGTGCAACTTCACCAACTTCCGGCAGATCGCCAAGCCCAAGCCAGTGCCCTCGTAACGCCGATTCGCTGAAGCTTCGAGTTGGCGGAACTCCTCAAAGATCGTGGTGAGATCTTCCGGAGCGATGCCGATACCTGTGTCGGAGACGCTGATGATCAGTTGTGAGCCTTGCTGATGCGCTCGGACAGTGATCGCGCCGCTATGAGTGAACTTTGCGGCATTGGAGAGCAGGTTCAGCAGAATCTGGCGCAGGCGCGTGCGATCAGCGGCGACGGGTGGCAAATGCGGAGCCAACTCCTGGCGTAGGATCAGCGGCTTATCCTTGGTCAAACCCGCTGCGGTGGCCATCACACCCTGGATCAACGGCGTGATCTGCACCGCCTCGATCTGCAGATCAACACGGCCAGCCTCAATCTTGGAGAGGTCCAGAATATCGTTGATCAGGCCCAAGAGGTGCTCGCCGCTCTGGCGCACACGCGCGAGATAATCGCGCTGTTCGCTGGTGACCGGGCCGCGCATACCGGCGCTCAGGATGCGGGTGAAGTTAATGATGGAGTTGAGCGGTGTGCGCAGTTCGTGCGACATATTGGCCAAGAACTGCGTCTTTAGCTCGCTCGCCTGCTCGGCGGCGGCGCGAGCCGATTGCGCCTCGGCCATCGCGGCCTCCAGCGAAGCGTTCGCCTCCAAAGCCTGCATCAACAGGTTGTTGAGTTGCTTGTGGTACTGCCACAGCAACAGGAGGAAGATCGGGGGAATCGTAACGGTGACGCTGACGAGCACCACATCGACGGCGATTTGTGGGGGGACGTGGGTGGGCTTAAGCACCCGCGACAGGATCGCCAAGAGCAACAACACGATCCACGTAAGCGCGCTCAAATACGAGAGCACGCGGCTCGACACATAGGGGAGCGTCACCACAACCGCGATAAATGGGCCAAATACCAGCACAGGATGCCAGGCGGGCACTAAGATAAACAGGGCGATCGCAACGATATAAAACCCAAAACTAATCGTCATGACACTCTGCATCAGTTTGCCGTGGGAGATGAACCAGAGTGCCAAGAACATCAGCATCGAAAAGCAATAGGTAGGGATCGCGGATACCATAATGACCCATGATGACGTCATTATCCCGGCTAACACTTGCAACACGGCCATACTGAGTGCTACCGGCAAGATCCAACGCAATAACTGCTGGAGTTGGACTCGTTGCTGTTCCTGCTGCTGAGATGAGAGTTTGATCGTTGTGAGCATACACCGTCTCTCCTTCGCCTTGATCATAAACAAAGGTTGCTCATGTCAACGATGATCAGGTCGTGTTAGCCTTAGCTAAATAGAGTACATTAATAGGTTCAATTATAATATCTAAACAGTGTTAGGATAACTAAACTGAACAACTAATACATTAAGAAGAAATAATAACACTTCTCAGAGAAATAAGACAACACTCCTAATTCTGCCGATACGAAAACCATATCATATATCTTTATCGCTTCAAGAGATCGATAAAGATATATGATACGAGTACAACGTATGCTAAAAGCAGATGATGTGAGTAACTATTTGTGTTACGAAGGGCCTAATGAATCACACGGCGTGGTGTTCTTACAGAGGCAGGAATATGTATCAACCGCAATCCTTCGAGAATCGAAAGGTATAGATAAGTTAGCTAGGCCAATTAATGATAGCAGATTCCTTCCCGCTCGAGAATAGGATTATATGGTGATTAGATATAGGCCATGTGGCAGGAGTAGAGTAAGGACATAGTACGTGAACTTATCAACTCACATGCTCATAATGAGCTAAAAAGCGCTTATGTATGCATTTTCCGCATAAATTCACAAATAACTTGAGCATGTAAGTCAAAAACTACAGGAGTCGTCGCATCGCCGATCAACCACTCGCTTGCTTCGGCATTCGGCATATGTGTTGGCAGTTCTTCTCGACGACGGTGTTGAGCAAGCGCAAAGATGAGAAGCATGCCTTCAGGCGCGCTCAACACTCGAAATTCGCGCAATTCTTCAGCATCGACCGTAATACCCGTCTCCTCGAACAGCTCACGAGCTGCGGCTGCCTGCCATGTCTCACCGAAATTGATATAGCCACCTGGCAGAGCAAGGCCTCCAACATGCGGAGGAATTGAACGACGAACCAACAAAACGCCGTGATCAACTGGGAGCACAACCACCGCAACTGGGAGAGGATTTAAGTAGGTCGTATTGCCACATACCTCACAATGACGGGGCCACGCAACCAAATCCTCGAAGCGAGAGCCACAGTAAGAGCAGTGACTGTGTTTCTGAAACATATTTGTTTCCTAAGGATGGGAGAATGGCAACTTTCAAATTATTTTACTATGTTTTTGTGTGTTTCTGAGGGTCGATTCCTAAGACTTCGTTAAAGATTCGTAAATGAATTCTATCCTCGATCTTTTGAATGAGCCATCTGCTTCTTAAGACTGAGCCTCAAGGTCGTACTAGCGACGAGCATCACATAAAACAGCAGTCTGATGGTGTTTTGATGCCTCACTGCTATACTCCCGATATGACATATGCCATACGGATGAACATCAACTAAGTAGCGCCTTGACACTGTACTCGTGGCATAGGTCTCCCCAATTGACGAATGACAAATGTACGAGCAATTCGCTCTTTAGATATATATTAGGAGACAAGCTAATGCTGCCGCAGACCGAGACCCGGCTACAAGCTGGTGCCTACATCGAGATGCTCTACCAAGAATATCAGCGCCCGTTGTTAGCATATCTCACACGGCTCGTGAGTGATCGAGAGGCAGCCGAGGATCTTTGTCAGGAGACGTTTATCAAGGCGTTACGCGCTTGGGATCAGCGTGATAGCGCAGCAAGCGTAGCAGCATGGCTGTATCGCATTGCTACCAACACCGCTTACGATTACCTTCGTCGCCGCCGTCGCATCCGCTTTACCGGCCTGCTCGACACTGATCTCCACAGTGGCTCGCACGTGGTGGAATCGCGCCTCGACGAGCAGGAGCCAGTTCACGCCGCCCTAGAGCAGATCCCTCCGATGTACCGTCTACCGCTGGTGCTGCACTCCTGCCAAGGACGCGGCACGCAGGAGATCGCCGATGCGCTCGGCTGCTCGAATAGCGCAGTCAAAACGCGGCTGTTCCGCGCCCGCGAGCGCTTTCGCCAGGTGTACCAAAGCTAAAATCGATACAGTTTGGCACGTTACAGCCCACGTTTACCGTGGGCTGTTTTGCTTGATTGAGCCTGATGGTCATCGATTGAGCTGTAAAGCATAATGACGATGCGCCGTTCTATGCAACGCATCGTCATCATCTTGTTCGGGGGGAGTAAAGAACTGTTAGAGGCTTTCTGAAAAGCTTTCTAATGCGGAAAACAGAAATCAGATGGACAAAGAGAGAAACGTACTGCGCGTTTTGAGATGCATGTTTCTCCTTTACAAGAGCGTGGGATGCGCCATTCGGCGAGAAAGCGCGTACTCACGAAGAACTCGGCTGCTGCGCAAGCCCAAAGGGCCGACTGCGGCCCCTTTGGAAACCCCCAGCCGGGGCTTATCGCCCCTGGACCCTAAGGAATCCGCTCTGTCAGGTGGGTATCGTTTGATTCCTCGGTATGGTCCTTGTTCGGTGGTCTGTATGCGCTTTTTGCTCGCTGACACGCAGGTTTCTCTTGCTCACAACGTCCTGATGCTTTTTAGAAAGCTTCTTAGATGCAGGATCGCTTTGAGCGAAGCGTTACAGTGCGCCCTGCGCTAGCGCCAGTTCCCGCTGAACCACCTGCACGATCAGATCATCGAGTCGCTCCACTGTGAACGAGTCTGGGTCAACATCGTGTACTGTGGTGTCGCCGGGCGTGCCTGAGTTCTGGCCGTACTGATAGGTGAGAAATACAAAACGGCCCAAGGTCTGCTGCGCGATCTGGCGGAAGACGTACTCGGCATTAGCATCCGAGTTGCTGGCAGCGATCGGGAATACTTTAATGCCCTCGATGTTCGCGGCCTTGGTGCCATCCAGATAGGTGACCTGCTGCTGCTCGATGTGCGGCGGGGCATCCGCCACCAAGAACACCAACCGCACCGCATCCCTGGACCACGTCACGCCTTTGATCGCTTCGTACAGCCCTTCGTTCAGCGCTTCGGGCGTATCGCCGCCACCATCGGCCCGCACCTCCGCCAATCGCATTTGGAAGTCACTCAAATTCGACGTGAAATCGTACACTCTGGTGACGTAGTCGTCGCCGTGGTCGCGATAGGCTACCAAGCCAAAGCGCAAGTCGGGACGCGGCGAGAAGGCGTTGATGCGCTCGGCGATACTGGCGATCGTCTGCTGGATCTGGCGTATCTCATCGCCCATACTGCCTGTGGCGTCGAGCAGGAACAGTACGTCGAGCCGAGGCGTCTCGGGCAGCGCTTCGGCGTCATCCAGCACAAAGGTGGCATTCTGGCCGTTGCGCGTCAGAGTGCCCTCCGCAACACTGTTGCCCTTTTCAACCACCACCCGCAGATTCTGCGCATTGTCGGAGAGATTCCACAGTTTCGGCAGGAAGATGGTCTGGCCGCCTGCGACGGTGCGACCCTCAAATACTTGCTGTTCGCCATCGAACATGCGCACACGGGCATTGAGGATGGGCTGCTGCTGCCGATTCAGCACGGTCAGCAGGTAGCGCTCTTGCACATCGACCTTCAGAGCCGTCACATAGGATGAGCGTTTGAGGTAGTCGAGGTACGCCCTGAAATCGGCGTTGTCATCAACCATGCCAGCTTTGAGTGCCGGTGATTGCTGCGTGTTGTGCGGCTCGAATTTTGGCGGGATGGGGGTGACGTGCGCGCCGATCGCGCTGTCGAGCTCGCCGGCGGGCGCTACGGGGGGAAGGGGCGCGCCTCCTCCGGCAGATGAGGCAGGGGCAGCGGTTGGTATGGGTGCAGGCGCTGGTTGCCTGCTAGAGGAATCTGCATCGGATTGAGCAGGCTGCACGGTTGGCGCAGCCGCCGGACTCGCAGCGCTGCCGCCACAAGCGGTGAGCAGCAGCGCAAGAATCAGCACCAACCAGAGGTGCGGCGGGAGGGTCGAACCTTTCGATTGCATAGGAACCTCCTCAAGGGCATTTGTAACGAACGTTACTCGCATGACGCCCAATGGTTTGAGTCAGTTCCCTGTTTTTTTAATCCTCCCAGAATGGCCGCACCCAGTTGCGGCGGGCGAGCTCGGCCCGCAATTCGAGCATGGCCGTGTAGGTCGGCAGGGTGTAGAGTGTGCGGCCCGGCGGCAACTGCGCCAACGCTCGATCCACTGCGGTAGCCAGGTCAGGCTCGACCACAATGCGCTCCTGCTCGACGCCTGCGTATTTGAGGCGCACTGCCATATCGGCGGCGCGCGTCCCGCTCACCACGGCCCGCGCCACGTGTCCGGCCAGCCGCTCGAAATCGGCATCCCACAGCCACGAGACATCGGTGCCATCGGCGTATTTATCGTTGATCGCCACAAGCAGATCGAGCATGACGGGCTGATCGGGTTGTTCGGGCGTGGTCAGCATGCGCACCGTCTCGCTAGCGCCCACCGGGTTCTTGATCAGCGCCATCAGCAAGGGCTTGCCGTTCGCGTCCACCCGCTCTATCCGACCGAAGGCTGCGCTAAATGCCTCTAGCGTGCTGCGCACACCCACGGGCGTAAGGCCCAGCAGCAGGGCGGCTGCACTGGCGGCGAGCGCGTTGTTGGCGTTGTAGAGGCCCGGCAGCGGCAGCGCGATCTCCAAATAACTGCGCTCGGCATCGAGCGGGATGCCCGTGGCCAAGCGCGCTGGATACGAGACGAACAGGCGCGACCCAGCGGTGCCGGACAGATCGAGCCGTTCGAGTTTGATGTGCGGTTGCGGGCGCTGGTGGCCGCACTGCTCGCAGCGGTAATGGCCGATATGCGCGTAGAACACGGCGTCGTAGTAGTAGGGCGCGCCGCAGCGACGGCAGAACTGCGAGTCGGCGATGTGCATAGCCGCACCAGTGGCGTGGCGCGTATCTTCCAGGCCATAGTACAGCACACGGGCCGTCAAGCCCTCGCCTAGCGCGGCGATCGCCGGATCATCGGCGTTGAGCAGGACGGTGGCGGTGGCGGGCAGTTGCGCCAGCGCTGTGCGCCAACGTCCGGCGATCGTATCGACTTCGCCGTAGCGGTCGAGTTGATCGCGAAACAGATTATTCAACAATACCAAGCGCGGCTGCGTCTCGGCCAAGGCGTCGGGCAGCGCGGCCTCGTCGGTCTCGAACAGGCCCAGGTCGGCGCGCACCCGCCCGGTGACGCTGCTACCCGAGAGGGCCGTGGCAGTCAAGCCGCTCACCAAGTTTGCGCCAGCGCGGTTGTGCAGCACATTGCGCTTCTGATCGGTCAGCATCGTCGCGATCATGCGTGTGGTGGTGGTTTTGCCGTTGGTGCCCGCCACGAGCACCACGCCCTGCGGCAACGCGGCGCTGATGCGCCTCAGCGTATTGGGCGCGATCCGGCGTGCGACCACACCCGGCAAGGTTGTGCCGCCACCTCGGCCCAAGAGGCGGCTCGCCATCCCTGCGGCTTTACCAGCAGCGATCGCGGCTGCCAAGCGAATATCTATCAGTTGCACGCGAGTACCTAACCTCATCAAATTATCGGCGAACGACGTGCAGATTGTAGCGGGAGCGGATTGACGTGTCAATGATGCAGAGGTGATTACGACAGTGCAAGCTGTTCTTGGGATGTAGTATTACGTTGTTCGGCTGGTATAACGTAATTGACCACCCGATCATTTCCCACAGATCACTCTCATTTCCCCTTCTCCAATCCGGAAATCTGCGGATACCTCAAACCCAGGAACCATTTCCCGATCTTCACCGTCTGGATGACATTATCTCCACAGTACAGCACGATTACGGCGCAATTATGCGCAGGAAAGGAGGCGTAAACCATTCGATCAACGGAACAATGGCACGATAGACGATTGTAGCTGTTTTCTCAAGGAGGGTACGATGTTACGAGCAAATACGCTCATTCTATGCCTCATACTCCTACTAATGTTGACCGCATGCGGCGGTTCTGCCGCGCCAGCAACTGCGCCTGCCGCCACATCGGCTCCCGCACCGACATATCACGCAGCACCGCTCGAAGCAATCGCAGATTCCCAGGCCAAAATCGAGTTTGGCTCCACCACGCGCACCGTCGATGACCGATTCTCCACCTTCGCGATAGATGTCGATACAGGTTCCTACACAGCGGCCCGCAATGCGCTCACCCATGGGTATTTGCCATCGCCCCAAGCCGTGCGGGTCGAGGAGTTCATCAACTACTTCCAGTACAACTACCCGGCACCCAACGACACCTTCGGCATCACCATCGACGCCGCGCCCACGCCCTTTGAGCAGTCGAAGCGCCAGATCGTGCGCATCGGCCTGCAGAGCAAGCAGATCGCCGTTGACGAGCGCAAACCCGCCCGTCTGACTTTTGTGATCGATATCAGTGGCTCGATGAGTGCCGAAAATCGCCTGCCGCTGGTGAAGAAGAGTCTGCGGCTGCTGGTCGAAGAACTCAAGCCGAGCGATCATATTGCGATCGTGGTCTACGGAGATCAAGCCAGAACAGTGCTAGATTACACCAGCGCCGCCGAACGCGACCGCATTCTGCGGGTGATCGATAGCCTGCAAACCGAGGGATCGACCAACGCCGAGGCCGGGCTGCGGATGGCCTACAAACTGGCCGCCAACAACTTTCACGAGGACGAAAACAACCGTATCATCCTGTGCTCGGACGGTGTGGCGAACGTTGGCGCAACCAACCCCACCGCGATCCGTCAATCGATCCGCGATTACACCACGACGTTTGGCATCTACCTCACCACCATCGGCTTCGGCATGGGCGATTACAACGACCATCTGATGGAGCAACTCGCCGACGATGGCAACGGCAATTACGCCTACGTCGATACACTCAACGAGGCCAAGCGTGTGTTTATCGAGAATCTGACGGGCACGCTGCAAGTGATCGCCAAGGATGCCAAGATTCAGGTCGAATTTAACCCCGAGGTGGTCAGCACGTACCGACTGCTCGGCTACGAGAATCGCGCCCTGGCCGATTCGGACTTCCGCAACGATGCGGTGGACGCGGGCGAGGTTGGCGCGGGTCACAGCGTCACCGCGCTCTACGAGATCGTGCCGACCGAGCAAGCCTCTGGCCCCGCGCTCACCGTGCGGGTGCGCTACGCCGATCCCTCCAACGGCGAGGTGCACGAGATCGAGCAGCAGTTCGACCTCGCCGCGAGCCGACCGTTCGAGCAGACGGCGCCGCAGTTCCAGTTGGCTGTAACAGTCTCGGGCTTCGCCGAGTTGCTGCGCGAGAACCCCAACACGCAGAGCTATCAGTTCAGCGATCTGGTGACGATCGTCGAGCGCATCAGCCCGCAGCTCGCCAACGACGAATCGGTTCGCGAACTGCTCGAACTGATCAAGCGGGCCGACGACCTGCAAGGGTGAAACGCATAACACAGATGCTCCTGCATTGTGTTTCCCGTTCGCAGAGCGAAAAAACGGCGCACAATGCACATGTTTTTCCGCTCTGCTGAAGGCGCAAGCACGTTTCAAATAGAAAACGCCCTGTATCAGAAACGCCGCGGCCCTTTCAATCGTCCTTCTTTACAACGATTCGCGCAAACCGATGGTACATGCCGCCACTGCCATGCATCTCCAAAATTATCGCACCGGAGAAATGGCGGAACGGCATGTATCATCGCTATTGTGTCAGTAAGCACACATTCGCTTTTTCAACCTCCACCAAATCGGCTTAAAAAAAGTTGTTTCAATTGATCAGAAAATGGGTTGTCTCAAAGTCAACTCCGTGCTATCCTGTGACAGTACAACATGCAAACACGAAGTTGCGCGTCACTATACTCAAGCTAGTATTTTGAGATACCCTGCCACCGTCGGTCGGCGCTATGGAAGGCTTAAGCCAGCCATAGCATTATTGATTCCTGAACACAGTGCTGCCAAATAGAGGTTTTGAGGGGGGAACTGTGACAGAAAAAGCAACAGAGTATCGGTACCTTGGGAAGGGTCGTAAGCTCATCGATGGGCTGGAAAAAGTGCTTGGAAGCGCGCAATACACCGCCGATGTGCGTTTACCCGGCATGCTGCATCTTCGCCCGGTCCTCAGTCCATATGCGCACGCAAAAATTGTTTCGATCAACACCTCAGCTGCACTTGCCATTCCAGGAGTCGTAGCTGTCCTCACAGCCGATGATCTGCCCACCAAGGGCAAAGCGATCAATTCGCGTCATAGCGCTGTGCTCGCAGTTGATCGTGTGCTGTTCCGTGGCCAACCAGTGGTTGCGGTTGTCGCGGAGACCGAGGCAGCCGCCTACGATGGCGCACAGGCCGTGGAGATCGAATATGAGCCTCTGCCTGCCGTCGTCGATGTGCTTGAGGCGATGCAGCCGGGCGCTCCGGTGATCTGGCCAAACGGTCTGCCCAAGGAGGGCGCGGATCTCACTGCCGCCCACGCCGCTGTCGATAAGCAGACCGAGGAGAAGGATAAAGGCCCCTCGAATATCAACGGCGAGAATCACTTCTCGCGCGGCGATGTGGAGAAAGCGCTTCGCGAAGCCGATGTGGTGATCGAGCGCACCTACCGCACGCCGATCGTGCACCAGGGCTACCTGGAGCCGCACGCCACGGTGGCCGAGCCAGGGCCGCTCAACAACACGCTCACGCTGTACACCAGCACCCAAGGCCAATTCTCGGTGCGCAACGAGACGGCGCGTCTACTCGGCATGCCGCAAAACAAAGTACGCGTTGTACCAATGACGATCGGCGGTGGCTTCGGCGCGAAGTACGGCTTGATGGAGCCGCTGGCGGGCGCAGTCGCACTGGCACTGCGGCGCCCGGTGAGCCTGGTGCTCACCCGCTCCGAAGATTTCCTGACCACCACGCCCTCGCCCGCCACGATCATCGAACTGACGGTTGGCGCCACCAAGGAAGGCCTCATCACTGCCATCAAGGCGCGCGTGGTGATGGATAACGGCGTATTCCCCTTCGAGTTGGGCGGTATCGTCGGCATTCTGTTGGGTGGCTACTACAAGTGCCCGAATGTGCAGATCGATTGCTACGAGGTGCTGACGAACAAGCCACAGAGCGGTGCCTATCGCGCGCCAGGCGCACCTTCGGCCACCTTCGCTATCGAATCGTCGGTCGATGACATCGCCCGTGAACTCGGTATGAGCCCGCTCGACATCCGCCTCAAGAACGCCGTCGAGACGGGCGATCCATCGGGCAACAACGACCCCTGGCCGAGCATCGGTCTACGCCAATGCCTAGAGGAGATGCGCAACCACCCGGCTTGGCGCAATGAGACCAAAGGCCCCAACGAGGGCATCGGCATTGCGATCGGCGGCTGGCCCTGTGGCATGTCGCCTGCGGCTGCCGTGTGTCGCCTCGACACCGACGGCACCGTACAAGTTCACGTCGGCTCGGTCGATATCTCGGGCGTCAACAGCACCTACGTCTTGGTCGCCGCTGAGGTCTTGGGTGTTTCGCCCGATCAGGTCGAGATCATCCAGGGCGATACGCGTTCTGGCCCGTTTGCCCCTGGGAGCGGCGGCAGCCAAACCACCTACAGCGTCTCGGGCGCTGTGGCGAGCGCGGCCCGCGAAGTGCGCAAACGTTTGCTCGAACTCGCCGCCGAACACTTCGAGGCCGCCCCCGACGACCTCGAGATCCAAGACGGTATTGTGAAGGTGCGTGGCGTGCCGACCAAGACCATCCCCATCGGCGAACTGGCCCGCCAAGCCCAGCAGAAGGCGGGTGGCGATGGCCCCATCATCGGCGAGGGCCGCTCGGCGGTCGAGAAGAACGCGCCGGGCTTTGTGGTGCACCTCGCCAAAGTCGCCGTAGACCCCGAAACTGGCAAAGTGACCCTAAAGCGCTACGTCTCCATCCAAGATGTGGGCTTCGCGCTCAACCCAATGCTGGTCGAGGGGCAGATCCAAGGCGGCAGCGTGCAAGGCATCGGCTGGGGCCTGTTCGAGCAGATGGTCTACGACGACAACGGCCAATTGCTCACCGCAACGTTTATGGACTACGATCTGCCGAAGATCACCTCGGTACCGAATATCGAAGTGCAACTGGTCCATAATCCCTCGCCGTATGGCCCGTTCGGCGCTCGTGGCATTGGCGAGCCGCCGATCACCGCCGGAGCCGCCGCGATCGCCAACGCCGTGCGCGATGCCGTCGGCGCGCGCATCACCGAGCTACCGATCCGGCCCGAAAGCGTTTGGCGCGCACTCCACAACTCCTAAGACACCGTAAAGACGCATCGATGGGATGAGGGCGAGTTGCCCTCATCCCAACAATCAACTGAGCAACATATGTGGATGGCTCTTCTTTGATAACCGCTATTCTGGCCGTCGCTACCGTCTGCGCGCTTTGGACGGCACATCTCGGCTGGAAGCAGCGCAACATAGTCAGTAGCAGACCATTTATGTGGCTCATGTTGGCGCTCGCACTCTGGTCAGCGAGCAGCGCCCTAGTCAGCCTCATGAGCCAAGCCGCTCCCCTGTACGCCCTCACCAGCGTGCAGTCTCTCGGTGCCTGCAGTGCGGCGACGCTCTGGTTCCTGTTCGGCTGGACCTATACGGGCTGGCAAACGCCCGCGCCGCGTATCCTGCTCCTGCTCGGCATTGGGCCGCTGGTTGGGATAGCATTGGCGTGGAGCAGCAGCTCAGCCATGCTGCCCTGGTATCTGATCGCCTACAACCTGCCGTTCCTGCTCTCAGGCAGCGCGCTGCTGGTCAATGCGCTCACCCAACGAACGCTTCCCAACCGCCAATTCCACTCCCTGCTGCTCATCAGCGCGCTCGTGCCCGTGATCGGCAGCATCATCGATCTAAGCAACTTCGCGCCCGTACCACGCGGCGTCTGCTCAGCGCTCGCCCTGAGCATCGCTGGCTTGGGATGGGCCAAAGCATACTATCAACTACCAGCAGCCGAGCGCAACAGCCCAATCCTCACGATCGAGCATATCCGCGACGCCGCCTTCGTGCTCGACACACAACAGCGCGTCGTGACGCTCAATAGCGCCGCCCGTCAACTGCTTGAACAGCCCGCAGTAAACCCACTCGGCCAGCCGATCAGCGAACTGCTCGCGCACCGCCCAAACCTCGCCAGCGCCCTCGCCCAAATCGCCGATACACCCCAGCATCTGGCGATCAGCGAGCCGCCCGACCACTTTGAGCTACAGATCGCGCCGCTCGACGCCCAGCGCGACCACGAACATCTCGTGGTGCTGCACAACATCAGCGAACTACAACAGGCGAAAGTGGCCGCCGACCGTATCAAAAGCAGCTTCCTGGCGAACATCGGCCACGAGATGCGCACTCCGCTCACCACCATCATCGGCTACAGCGATGTGGTCCTCCACGACCTTGCCGCCAAAAACGAGCGCGAACTTATGCAGGATATGGAGCAGATCAAACAGGCTGGCCGATACCTGCATCAACTCGTCGAAAACCTGCTCGACCTCGCGAACATCGAGGCGGGCACCATCCAAATCACACCGCAGCTGTTCGCCTGCACACCGCTGGTCGATGATGTCGTGGAGATCGCGCGGCCAATGATGCGCAAGCACAACAACCAGTTGATCGTCTCCTCCAGCGCCACATCCGACATCGTCGAGGCCGACCCGATCCGCGTGCGCCAAGTCCTGCTGAATCTGCTCTCGAACGCGGCGAAATTCACCACCAACGGCACCGTCAGCCTCACCATCCGCCAGGGCGACCCGCCACAGTCCGCCCAAGAGCAGCCGAACGCACCGCACCCAGGCTTCTTGGCCATCGATATCTGCGACACGGGCATCGGCATCGCGCCGGAACAGCTCGAACAGCTCTTTCAGCCCTTCACGCAGAACGATATGTCGGTGAAGCGAGCGTACGGCGGTGCAGGCATCGGCCTAGCGCTCAGCCGCCGCATCTGCCACCTGATGGGCGGCAAACTCACTGCCACCAGTCGACTCGGCCACGGCTCCACCTTCACCGTCTACCTGCCCACACCACGCGAGCCAGCCACAGAGCAACAATCTGCTTGATGTTTTGGGAAGAAGAAGCGCCGCCGCCTGTGCAACGCCCTACTAGCATGCCTCAGTTGAACCTCACGGCATGGGCGAGCACGACGGCGCTGCGCAGCGCTGCAAGGGATCAGCCCGCTAGCGCGGGCGGGCCAAAGCCTGCTGAAGCGCAGCGATCACACGCTCGGGGCGCAAGTCGCGCATGCAGGGGTGGCCCTCCACCAGGCACGCCTCGTTCTTGAAGCGCCGCTCCACGCAGACCGTGCATTTGGTCGGCGTCAGCACCAACTCGATATGGGGACCGCGCGGTGCCCACAGCCGGATCGGGCTTGCCCCATCGCCGTCGGCATCGTTGCCAAAGATACAGACCGTCGGGCAGCCCACCGCCGCCGCAATGTGCATCGGGCCAGCATCCACCACCACCGCCGCACGAGCCTGCGCGCACAGGCCCGCAAGTTGCGTCAGGCTGGTCGCGCCGCGCAGATCGTGCAGGCCAAGCTCGGCGATCATCTGGTCCTCCCAATCGCCGGCGTGATACCGCTCACGCTCGATCTGCGGCTTGCTTCCCAGCACCCCAACGCTCAAGCCCTGCGCCAAGCACCACTCGATCAGCTCGCGCCAATACTCCGGCAACCACTGCTTAGCGCTGCGCGTCGTGGTCATATGCACCAGAATATCGGGCACCACCTCAACAGGCGGCGGGCTGGCCGTCACCTCGGTGCGGAAGAAATCGGTCTTGACATACGCCAAGCAGCAGAAGATCTCGGCCAAGTAGTTGCTGCTGAGCAGCTCGCCGTAGCGCTCCAGGAAGTGTGGACTATTCCAGTCGTCGTCGCGCAGCATCGCATCGCGTGGACCTTGGCCGGGCGGCAGTTTGCGCCGAAAGTCGCGCTGCAACGACGCGCCCACCAAGTAGCGCGGGGCGACCGCCGCCACCACCACCAAGTTCAATTCGCTGAACTCGTCGCAGTTGATCGCGAGATCGTACGGGCCAGCCACCGCGCGCCGCTCGGCGACGAAGGCGTTCAGCGCGCCCAAATAATCCTCGCGCTCGCCGTACAGCGAGAAGCGCGCATCGATGTACGGACACGCCGCCTCTAGATCGCTGGTTGTCGCGCCGCCAAAGAAATCGAGCGTTGCGCCCGGGTATTTCTCCTTTAAGCCGCGCAGCAACGGCGTCGTCAACACAAAATTGCCGACTTTATCCGAACCGAACACGGCCACATGCGGTCGTTCGCCAAGCGGCTGATCGGTAAAGCGTTCCATTCTTTCATCTCATTCCAAAGCCACAGGCACAATCACAGAGCGGCGATACTGTACCACAGGTTGCGCCTCAATGCATTCGACATTTCCTCTAGTCTCTGGTTAAGAGCCATGCTATACTAGATACGTATCCCCATCGTAGGTACGCAGATAAGAGAGGTTGCGATGCAGATCGAACAGGTCGGCATGACCCGTAAGCACTATCAGGACGGGAACGCTAACCGTGTGAGAATGGTAGTCCTCCATTCGACCGCTGCACGAGGCAAAGGCGATTACAACTACCTACGCCAAGGCGGTAGCCTCGAGAATCCCGTCTCCATCCACTACTACATCGACAAAGCGGGTAAGATTTCACAAATGGTGCAGGACAAAGATATCGCTTGGCACGCGGGCGTCAGTTCCTGGAAGGTCGATGGCAAGGTTGTCAACGGCTGCAATGGCATCTCGATCGGCATCGAACTTGAGAATCTCAACAACGGGCGCGATCCGTATCCGCAAGCGCAGTACAACGCCACACTCGAACTGGTACGGCATCTTGTGGCCGTCTACAAGATCCCTCGCAGCCAGCTCGTGCGGCACCTCGATATTGCGCCGCGCCGCAAAACCGACCCGGCGGGCTTCCCGTGGGAGCGCTTCGTATCCGAGGTCTACGCCCCACCTGCCGCACCCTCACCCGTTAGTGCGCCACCCGCACCCGCACCCACGCCCGAACCGCTGCCTAGCCCGCTCCAACTCCGCAAACTGTTAGTCGATCTCGCGTATCGCTCGGCCAATTCGGCCCATGCGGTAGGTTGGCCGCTGCTGAAGGAGACCGTCTCAAAAGCGACGGGTATGCCGATTCTGGCGATCACGCCGCCACCCACGGGCGATGGCCAGGGCGAGAACGAGCAGAACCGCGCCATCACGGTCGCGGGGCAACTGCTGATCGTCGAGGCGTATGGGCGCGACCTGTACTACGCCTCACCAGACTCGATCGAGCAGGTCAAACGACTCAGCGAGACGCCCGCCGGGCCGTTGCGCGACGAATTGCTGAACCTGCTGTTCCGCAGCGTCGATCCGGTCAAAGGCTTCCGACCCGATCAAGCCTTCCACCAGTTCTACCTGAATCATATGACCGAGATCGGCGTGCCGATCGGGCCCGACCATGTGCTGCCAGGCGGCAAAGTGTCGTGCCAGCACTACGCGCTCGATACGCTGATCTGGAACGGCTCGCTGCTGCGCCTCAGCGATCTGACCCGCGATATGTACAACGGCGACCCGCATCAGCAGTGGGAGAAGGATCTGCGCACCCAAGTGCTGAACGACCTCTACAACAGTCGCACGGGCCGCGCCTTCGACCCGACCGCGCTGTTCTGCAAGTATGCGATCAGCCACGGTGTGGGCGCGCCGACCGCCAAGGCCGAGATACAGGTGCTGGAGGGCCAACGCCTGGTGGCAATGCCCTTCGCGCTCGATGTGCTGTACTGCCGCATCCCGGGCGACGGCGATTGGCGCAATGTGGTGATCGGCGAACTGCCCGGCGTACTCGGCGACGAGGAAGACGGCATCGCCCGCCTCAGCGTGCTGCTGTCCGAGGGCGATGTGGACGAACTGGCCCCCAACGTGCTCGGCGAGGAAACAAGCATCGAGGATCTGCTGCCGGAACGCATCTACACAGGTGGCCTGCTGGGTGTGGAGATCGACACACCGCCGATCACCGACCTGAGCGAATCCCTCAGTGGCTGGCAAACGCGCGCACAACCGATCGATCGGGTGGTGGTATTGCCGACGGGCAATACGCAGGAGTTGGATCTGTCCGATACCGCCACGGCTGTGCAATGGCACTACTACATCAATCAGACGGGCGCGGTGTTGCGGTTGCTCGATGAGCAGGCCGCCACACACGCAACTTGGGACGGCGACCTCGCCCAACGCGCGGTGGTGGTGGGGCTCGAAGGCGGCGCACCCTCCGAGGAGCAGCGGGCCGCGCTGCGTTGGCTGCTCGCCGACCTAGCTGAGCGCTACGGCTTGTCGCGCGACCAGTTCCTCCAGGCGCTCGATGTGGGTGGAGGCGAACCGATCAGCGATTGGGAGCAGGTGCTTCCGTAGCACTACCCAATGGAACACGTGTGGTGTCGATGCGCTGTTACACGAAGCGCCTCGACACCACAAATTCTGCCCATCCAACTGCCAATTTCTGAGCGTTGAAGGACATGGCCCTGGAGTCATTCTGAACGGAGTGCGCAGCACGCAGTGAAGAATCTCTCCGTCTTGTACGGCCTTGAGCGTGTAGGTTCCGCTCTACTCAGCCCATCCAACTGCCAATTCCGAGTGACGAGTCAGATATCACCACGGCTGTTTGCCCGAATGAACAACGCATCACAGCCTAGCGCAGAATCCGACAAAGGCTCGAAACCGATTTGTAGGCAGCGAACGGATATGCTAAAATAAAGCTACACTTCTTGTCGCTGTCTGTCACTCGCACATGATGGACTACCCAACGTAAAACGCTTAGCAACATATCATCCGACCGAGCAGCGTCGCCCGTTCTTGTTTCATACGCCGCACTACAATAGCGTCGCTTGCAAACTCAGCGTCCTAAAGCTATACTGACGGCGTCCGCCTCTTAATGTAGAGGATGTGCCGATGACAACGTCCAATGCGCGCCCTCGTACTGCAGGTTCGAGTAGTAAAGCAGATGTCGCGCGATCATCAAGTGAAACACACGATCTCCTGAACTATCGTCTTTCGGAGCGGATCGCGCAGGAGGAGCTTACCACGATCTACCGTGGGATGCACTTGACGCTCGATCGCCCGGTTCAGGTGCAGATTCTACGTCGAACCGACTGGATCTCGGCGAGCCGCTTCCAGTTGGCCGCTCGTTTGGCTGCGCGGCTGAGCCACCCGAACATCCTGCCAGTTGTTGATGCTGGTCACGACGAACGCTACGGCGATTATTTGGTCACCCCCCAACTCGATGCATATTCACTCCAAAGCGCGCTCGAATCTGGGCCGCTAGAGCCGCTCCTGGCGCTGCGCGTCTTCAGCCAGATCGGTTCTGCGCTCGATTATCTGCACCAGCAAGGGGTGATTCACCGCGATATTCAGCCCGCGAATATTCTGCTCACACCGCAGGGCAACGCGTACCTCACGAACTTCAGCCTCGCGTACGCCGCCGATACACCCGATCTCTCCTCCATCGAGGAGGCCGATTATCTCACGCCCTACTCCGCGCCCGAGCAGAGCTTTACTGCCGAGGATCCCTCACCATCGCAGGATTTGTACAGTTTGGGCGCGGTGCTGTACCACATGCTCAGCGGCGAGTTGCCGCCCCCACCCGGCAGCCCGATCCCATCGCTCGGCGCACGCGATGCGACGCTTATGGATGCCGACCGTGTGGTGCGGCGGTTGCTCTCGGAGCAGCCGAACCACCGCTTCAGCGATGCGAGCCAAGCCGTGGCCGCGCTGCGCCAAGCGTTGCGCCGCCATATCGACGATTCAACCGACGATATGGAGGAATCGCGTTGGGAGCCGGTGGCCGAATGGCTCGAAAATCCGCTGGAGACGGTGGTGGGCGATCTGCTCGATCAGGAGTTCATCGCCAAAAGCCGCGCCCGCGCCGATACACTCCACCGCGTCGATGCGATCAAGCGCCTGCTCGACCGCTGGAGCCGCCACGGGTTCTTGCGCCGCCCGGCGCTGGGCCAGTTCGTGCAGCCAGAGCAGATCGTGAGCTACAACCTGTACTTCTACGATCTGCGCGCTCACTACGAGACTCGCACACAGCCGGAATCGCGCCTATCGGTGCATATGGGTGGCACGGTGTTGCCCGCTGGCCGCCCGATGGATGTGTGGGAAGTGCCCGTGCCGGAACTGGGCGAGTTCGAGAATGCCGCGCCAGAAGTCATGGTGGTGCCCGGCTCGCAGCAAGCCATCCCGTGTACCGAGTGCAACGGCGCCACACAGGTCAACTGTAAAATGTGCAGCGGCAAGGGCACGATCGAGCGCAGCCGCCGCGTGCAGGATAACACCGGCGCGAGCCGCACCGAGACGTTCCAAGAGAATTGCCCGAATTGCCGTGGCTACGGTAAGCAGCAGTGCGGGCGTTGTGAGGGCACCGGACAGTTGCTTGAGGAGAAGGTCTTTACCTGGTCGCGTCGTGGGATGCAGCACTCCAACGAAGACGATCTGAGCGGTCTGCACCGCCCGACAGTGCTCACGCAACTGCAGACGGTCTTCCAGGGCAAGATCGACCCGTATGAGCCACGCTGGAATCAGGTGGCTCCCCTTCAGGAGTTGCTTGAGACGGCAGTGCAGGCAGCAGGCCCAGATGGCCGCATCATCGCGACCGAGTTGCAGATTCGGGGCGTGGCGATCACCGAGGTCGATTATCAGGTCAAGAACAAACCGCACACGCTGGCGCTGATCGGCTTCAACAACGAGGTGAGAGGCGATAGCACGTTGCTCGATATCGAGCGAATCATTCTGTACGGTTTGCTTGGGCTGGTCGCGCTGGCGGCGATTGTGGCGATTATCGTCTCGATCCTATCGTAATCCCTGCACCATCGCGAAGATGAGAGAAGCACAGGGCCGATCGCAGCGATCGGCCCTGTTTGTTTAGCCGATGGGAGGTCGCGCGCCGAAGATCGCGCGGCCCACCCGCACCATCGTGGCGCCCTCGGCGATCGCATCGGCGAAGTCGTCGCTCATGCCCATCGAGAGCACCGACCAATCGGCGTTGGCGAAGCGTTGCGCAAGGCGGTCGCGCAGGAGTCGCGTCGAGTGGAACGTGCGCCGAGCGGCGGTGGGGTCGTCGGTCAGCGGCGCGATTGTCATCAGGCCACGCACGCGCAGGTGCGGCAACTCCAGCAGCGCAGCAACCTCATCCGCAAAGCGCTCGAACACGTCGGGCTGCATCTCCCATCCAGCCAGTGCAAAGCCATCTTTGCTCTCCTCGCCCGACACGTTCACCTGCAACAGCACCGAGAGCGGCGTATCCGCGACTGCGCCGCGCTGCTGCGAGAGGGTTTCGGCGAGCCGCAGGCTATCGAGCGAGTGCACCCAATCGAACAGAGTGGCCGCTTTTTTGGCTTTGTTGCGCTGTAGATGGCCGATCAAATGCCAAGTGAGTTGCGAGCGAACATCGGCGAGTTCTGCGATCTTCTGCTCGGCCTCTTGTACGCGGTTCTCGCCAACATCGTGAAGGCCAGCCGCTAGTGCCTCGCGCACCAGTTCGGCGGGATGCGTCTTGCTGACGCCGATCAGCGTTATCTCCTCGGGCGCGCGGCCTGCTTGGCGTGCGGCCTGCTCGATGCGCTCGCGCACCGCATTCAAACGAGTAGCCAATGTCTCCATGACCTATGCCTTTTGTGCAACGTTGCCTCAATGTCCATCGGTATGATAATCGCCGCGTTCGCTTCTGGCAAGCCATGCTCATTGACAAGGGGCCGAGCCATCCCTAGAATACCAAGAGCGTTTCGCGATTGTGTATGGAAAGGCGTATGACACATACTTCCTCAACGCCCGTGCGCGTTCTATTTGTTTGTCTTGGCAATATCTGCCGCTCGCCCATGGCCGAGGCCGTTTTTATGCATTTGGTGAAGCAGGCGGGCCTCGCCGATCGAATCTCCGCCGATTCGGCTGGCACCGGCTCCTGGCACGCTGGCGAGCCGCCCCACCGAGGCACCCAAAACATCCTGCGCAAATATCACATCGACTATCAACACACGGCCCGCGTGATCCGTGCGAGCGACTTCGACACGTTCGACTATATCGTGGCGATGGACAGCCAAAACTTGGCCGATCTGCGCGCCCTGGCCCGCACGCCCGCACACCAAGCCAAACTCGCGCTGATGCTCGATTACGCTACCGATGCGCCCGTGCGCGATGTGCCCGACCCGTACTACAACGGTCGCTTCGAAGAAGTGTACGATCTGGTGAATCGGGGCAGCCGTGGCCTGCTTGATACGATCATCGCCAAGCATCAACTCGCACACTAAGGAACCCGCCGCACATCATTTGTAGAGAGGCTGGGTATGCATTCGCTCGAAACAGTCGCCCGCCACGCACTGGAGCGCGCAGGGGATCGCACAGCCCTACGCGACACGCGCATCGTGAGCGGCGGCATGATCAGCCAAACCGCCCGCATTCGCAGCGAACGGGGCGATTACCTGCTCAAATGGGGCGATCACGGGCTGCACCAACTGTTCACCATCGAGGCGCGCAGCCTTGAGCGCCTGGCGGCCACGGGCACGTTGCGCATCCCGAAGGTGTTGGCCTTCCACGACGCCAATCAGGGCGAGGCGCCGTTCAACTACCTGCTGCTGGAATGGATCGAGCCGCCCCTCTCACGCAACGAAAACACGCTGTACGAGCAACTTGGCCAGCGCTTGGCCGAAATGCACCGCGCCAGCGCGCCCGCCTACGGCCTCGATTTCGACACGTACTTGGGCGTTATGCCGCAGCGTAACGCCTGGCAAACGCGCTGGTCAACCTTCTTCGGACAGCAGCGCCTGGGAGTGCAGGCCGAGATCGCTCGCAGCAAGGGCCACCTGCGGGGCCAACGCGCCCAACGGCTCGCCCGCCTGATCGAGCGGATCGACGATTGGCTCGGCGATCATCAGCCGCCACCCGCGCTGCTCCACGGCGACCTGTGGCACGGCAATTTGCTCGTGGATGCGCAGGGCGCGCCCGTGCTGATCGACCCGGCGATCTTCTACGGCGACCGCGAGTGCGAGATCGCCTACACGGGCCTGTTTGGCGGCTTCCCAAGCCGTTTCTACGAGGCGTATCAAGCGACTTGGCCGTTACCAAAGGGTTGGCAGGAGCGCCGCGACCTGTACAATCTGTACCACTTGGTGAATCATCTCAACCACTTCGGCGAGCGCTACGGCGCCTACGTCGATCAGGTGTTGCAACGGTATTGTTAAACCGCGACGCAGCCAACACTCAAGGAGCACACAATGCCGCTCGACAACTATGGCGTCCTCAAGGGCCGCGCGGTCGCACTCCACCGCGAGCACCACGACTATACGCCGCATTATCAGGTTCATATCGACGCTGAGATCGCGCAATTCCGCATTGCTATCAATGTGCAATCGCGCACAGGCCCTTCGGAGTTGCTGTTCCTGCTCGATCGCAACTTCAACCACCCGCTCACCAACCACCTCATCACGCTGCCGTTGGGGTGGAATCCGCTGCCCAGCGAACCCGGCGGGGCCGCGCTCGATTATGTGCGGGGGAATCTGCTGAAGCGCAAGGCCATGCGCAAACAACCTGCCAATCGCCGCGGCCCAAACAACGACTTGGGCGATTATCTCGAAGCACAGATCATGCAGGCCATGAACGACTACGAGGCGCTGATCTACGCCTTCGGGCAGCGCTGGGGGCCGGAGCCAGAGCCCGATCACATCTTCAAATTCAAGCCTAGCAACGGCGTCCACGATATTCATATGAACCAGGGCAATCTGCCTGCCTTCGCCGAGGATGATGGCGTGTGGCAGGATGGCGGGCTGTTGATCCAGTTCTCCAAGCCGAAACCGCACTGGGTCGCGCTGTTCTTGGCCTTCCAAGCCCAATCTTGGCAGACCGATGACCGCACGGGCCACCGTATCGAGCGGAATGCCCCAGCCACGGGTAACGTGCGACGCAAGCCCATCGCCGCCGAATCGGTGCAGATCGTCGGGGCGCTGGTCAATCCGATCGGCTCCGACATCAACAAAGAGACGGTGACGCTGATGAACACCACACCGCACACGCTGAACCTGAACGGCTGGCAGATCGTCGATGAGCGGGGCGAGCGCCACACGCTGAGCGGTATGCTGGCGGCTGGTGCAAGCGTGGTGGTGCGGCTGCCCGCTAGGGTCAGGCTCGATAACTTCGGCGGCAGCATCACGCTGCTGGATGCGCTGGGAGAGACAATCGACAAAGTGACCTACACGCGCAAACAGGCGATGCGCGCGGGCTGGACGATCGTGTTCTAGAACTAGGAGAGGTCGTGTTGATCGGCGCGGCTGCGAGTCAACAGCGCCCGCTCAACCGAGGGCAACCGCTCCCACTGCTGTGCGAGCCAACTCACACCCGATAAAAACGCGCTCGCCCGATCCACATCGGGGTCCACAGCGCGCACCAATTGCCAAAACGCTGGCGAGTGGTCGGGGTGCGGCACATGCGCCAACTCGTGCGCAATCACCGATTCGAGCACCCAACGGGGCATATTCCGCAGAGCGGCGTGCAGGCGGATGATCTTCGTGGTGGGGCTGTAACTGCCCCAACGGGCCTCCTGCGTAGTGACAAACAGCACCTCGCTCACCTGCGGCGGCGAGGGGAAGCGCTGCGCCACACTCCGCGCGAGGGCGAGCGCATCGAGTTCGCTGTTCGCCAGCCGAGCGTGGGCGCGGCGCAGCAGTTTGCGCGCCAACTCGGGGATGACGCGATCCAACATCGATTGTGGCGTGTCCATCGGCGCACTCACCGACAATCGCGTATCGCGTAGCCGAGCATTGATGTTTTTCACTCGTTTACGTTCAATCTGCAATGTGAGCGTCACACCATCAATGGTAATTGTTCGATCCGAGGATTCACTCATTATCTGCAATCCAGTGTGTTTCGGTGGCGCTTGCGGCGAATAGAACAGCAATACGCCGATTTATCTATTTTTCATCCAACGCTCATAGAACAATCAGCCAACGTTGGAAACTATTTCGAAAAGATGACGTCTATATTTACAGATAGACGATGAGATGCGGCGTCCATCGCTCATTGCAGCACTGCAATGCCGGTTCCCCAGCCGCCTTCATAATTCCCCCACGGCTGCCGAGATGGCAGCCGTTTCCACATGGTTCGGACTTCAAACGACGCCGTTTGGTTACGCGGAATCAGAGGAAGTCTCCGGTTGTGTGGTTGATTGCACTACAGTTGCTGCCACTTTGCCCACGCCCAATGCGACAAACAGGATAGCAGCTGTCAAGCGTATACCAGCGCTGGTCAAGAAGGCTGGCCCAAAACTCAGCGTATCGACCAGGAACGTGCCAAGCAGCGGTGCGACAAAGGTGGCGATGTGTGTGGTGGTTTGATACAGTGCGATATACGAGGCGTTATGGCGCGGGGGACACGTGCTCAGCAGCATATCGAACAACACAAGGTCCATGCCCGCCGTAAACACACCCGACATCCCAGCGTACAGCATCAGCAGCAGCGGGCTAGATGTCATCGATGTCAGCAACGGGTAGAGCGATAAGCCCATCGAGCTCAGCACCAGCACCAGCCGTGGGCTTTTGCGGCGCGAAAGCTCGGCCCACAGGAAGTACGCGCCCAGCAGCACCGCACTCTGGATGGTGTTGATCAGGCCAATCCACGAATCCGAGATCTCAAGTTCGCGCACCCAGTAGAGCGGGAACAGCGGCATCGGCATCGCCCAGCCAAAACGATACACAAACTGGCTGATCAGCAAACGGGTGTAGGGTTGGTTCCCTCGCAGCGTTTGCCACGTATGGGCGATACGGGCGGGCAACGGCTGCTTCGTGGCAGCTTCCTGCTGCTCGACCGGGTCGTTATCGGGGATATCGAGCCGACTCGAGAACATAAAACTGACCAAACCACCCAAAAACGAGCCGATGAACACATACTGGTAGTTCGCGGGGAAGCTGAACTGCTCCAGTAGCCAGCCGATCAGCGCGACAGTCAGCGCCGATGTGATGCCCAACGTGGACCAGCGGCGGCTCATCACGGAGAAGCGGCGGTTGGGGCCAGCGACCGCGCCCATCACCATTGTGAAGGCCACGTTGACGATCGTTTGTGGGAAGGTAGCGACCGCCCAGATCAGGATGATGGTGATCGGCGCATATTCGAGCGGAATAAAAAACGGCACGAGGCCGGTTAAGGCGTTCGAGCCGAGTACCCACAGACGCGCGCGCGAGAACCAGGGCACGATATTGCGCTGACGCTCTAGCAAGCGCCCCGCAGGTATCGCGAGCATGATACCTGTAAGGGCGGGCATGGCTGTGAGTAAACCGACCAAAAACGGGGATGCGCCGAGTCGAGCGAGAAAAACGGCAAGAAAGGTCGAAACACCAGAGACGATACCTACGCCGATGCCATCGATCAAGACGTTTCGTATATTGCGTTCTTGGGTGTTGGCTGGGTGTAACAGCCAGTTGATAAAGTTATGAAATGAACGCTTAAAGCCAAAAAGAGACATGATCTACCTTGATCTTCAAGGGCCGCACATCTTGCCCGACATGCCACCATTATACTGCGCTTGTTTTGGGATGTATCAAATTGGCAGCCTGAATTAATTGATGGTAGAGTCAAAAAGTGGAGTTGAGAGGATGATCGAGTTGCCGAAAAACGATCTATCGTTGATCGGCAACTCAAGTAGAGGCTTCTAAGGGCGAGGGAGGCAAGAGGCTAATCGTCCTCTACACGTCTCACGCCATCCCAATCCCATACCACGGGAGGCGCAGGATCGGGAGCTTGCGTATCCTCAGTGAGTTTGACACCCAGTGCGATCAGCATACTGAGGATCAACCCCACCACAATCAAAGTGTATACAACGCCGCCTGCGACAGAATCTTCGAACAGCTTGAGACCCAGCGTGAAGAACGGGAAGAGAAATAGCAGAATGGTAATCAGCGTTCCAGACTTGCTATACATATCAGCTCCTCTCGCCAACTGCTTGCCCGGTTAGTCCTTCAGTTTGACGCGTGGTGCCAATACAATCGTGATAACCAGCGCGATCACCATTGCGAAGTAGGACACGCCGCCGATCAGCGAATCTTCCAACATCTTAATGCCGAGCGTCAAAAACGGGAAGGCGAACGCAATCAGTACGATAATCGTTCCAAGCTTACCATTCATGCTGAACCTCTATAACCTTAGGCTTTGAAGCGATTCCAATGGGTTACTCTATGATACCACAGAACCGAACTATCACCGTCACGGATCGAACGATTGCCACTACGCATTCTGCGTGGTATACTATCGTATAACGCAGTGCGTCATACGATGATATTAAGCCTTGATTGGAGGGCGATCATGTCTGAAGGTATCGAGATTCCTGTCACCCAAGTCAAGGAAGCGACCCACAAGGCCAGTCGCTCGATGTTCGAGGGCTTACGTAAACTTGTGCTTGCCAGCATCGGTGCGGTGGCGTTCACGCGCGACGAGGCTGAGGCGTTCGTGAATAAGCTCGTTGAGCGGGGCGAAATTGCCCAGAAGGACGGCGAAAAGCTGGTTCAAGAGGTGCGCAGCCGCCTGCGCGACAACCGTTCGCCGTTCCAACAGCTTGGCGAGCGGGTCGAGCAGCGCATCGAGAGCGCGTTGAACATCTTCAACATCCCCACCAAGCGCGATCTCGACGAACTCAGCGCTAAAATTGCCACACTCACCGAGCGCGTCGAGGAGCTGCGCAAACGCTCCGAATAACATAAAACATTTCCACAATGGCGTTCTGGTGCATCGTGTTGCCAGAACGCTTTTGTTGTTTGAAGTGTGTTTTCTTCGCTCGTTGCTGGTTGATACTACACCCGAGTGTGTATTGAGAGATCGTCCAAGCGCCCTGTTAAACTATCAACGACAACCATAGTGCAATCGTAACACTAAACGAAAAACCATTGTCAGTCCCGCCAGGAACATGCTATACTGCAAGCCATCCTCTGGATTGGGTTCTATCGCCGTCTGTATCTGTAGAAAAGAGGAGCCCGCCGATGAAAGCTGTCGTCATGGCCGGAGGCGAAGGCTCGCGTTTGCGCCCCCTCACGATCAATCGGCCAAAACCCATGGTGCCACTCGTTGATCGTGTGGTGATGTCGCACATCATCGAGCTGCTCAAAATACATGGCATCACAGAAATTGTCGTCACCGTGCAATATCTCGCCAACCTGATCCAAGATCACTTCGGAGACGGATCAGCGTATGGCGTTCATATCGATTACTGTCTCGAAGACCAGCCGCTCGGCACAGCTGGCAGCGTCAAAAACGCCGAACACCTGCTGCGCGAGCCGTTCCTGGTGATCTCCGGTGATGCACTCACCGATTTCGACCTTTCGAAGATTATCGCCTACCACAACGCCCACAACGCTATGGCAACCATCACGCTGACGCGAGTGCCCAACCCGCTCGAATACGGCGTGATCATCGTCGGCGACCATGGCGAGGTGAAACAGTTCCTCGAAAAACCAAGCTGGGGCGAGGTCTTTTCCGATACCGTCAACACCGGCATCTACATGCTCGATCCGTCGGTGTTCCGCTACATCGAGCGCGGCAAATTCACCGATTGGTCGCAGGATGTCTTCCCCAAGATGCTGCGCAAGGGCGACCCGCTGCTCGGCTACATCGCGGAAGGCTATTGGACCGATGTCGGCACCATCGAAGAATATATGCGGGCCTCCCGCGATTACATGACCGGCAAGGTCAAACTGCCGCGCGTGGGGCAAAACATCTTCGATGAAGTCTGGATCGAGGGCGACGCCGAGATCGCGCCCGATGCCCAATTCCACGGCCCGGTCTACCTCGGGCACGGCGCCAAGATCAAGGGCGGCGTGATTATCCACGGGCCGACCGCCATCCGCGACTACGCCGTGGTGGACACACGCGCCACTATCGATCGCTCGATCATCTGGCGCAACTCCTACATCGGCGAGCGTGCCGAGTTGCGCGGCGCGATCGTGCTGCGCCAGTGCAACATTAAAAGCCGCTCCGTGCTGTTCGAGGGCGTAGTCGTCGGCGATCAATCGATCATCAACGCTGGAGCTGTGATCGGTGCGAACGTCAAGATCTGGCCCAGCAAAGAGGTGGACGAGGGCGCGACAATCAGCACCAGCATCATCTGGGGATCGCAGGGTCGGCGCGTGCTGTTCGGGCGCTCGGGCATCACCGGGCTGGTCAACATCGACCTGACGCCGGAGTTCTGCGCCAAGCTAGGCGCTGCCTTCGGCGCAACGCTGCCGCGCGGCGCCACCGTCACGATGAACCGCGACGCCCACTACACGCCCCGCATGCTCAAACGAGCGATCATCGCTGGGCTGCCCTCGGCTGGCGTACACGTCTCGGACCTGCACAGCGTGCCCATCCCCGTCGCCCGCTACATCACCCAGGCGAGCGGCAGCGCGGGTGGCGTCCACGTGCGCATCTCGCCGCTCGACAACCGTGTGGTCGATATCAAATTCTTCGATGCGAACGGCCTCGACATCGACAGCGCCACCGAGCGCAAGATCGAGGGCGTGTTCTTCCGCGAGGATTACCGACGAGCCTATCTCGACGAGGTGGGCCGCATCGTCGATGCCGAAAACGTCGAACAGACCTACACCGAAGCCTTCCTCCAAGCCCTGCGCCCGGAAGCGTTGGCCGGGATCGCCCGCGACTTCAACCTCGTGATCGACTACGCCAATGCGAATGCTTCACACATTCTGCCCAGCATCCTGCGGCGGCTGGAGATCGACTTGGTGGAGTTGAACGCCAATCTCGACGATGCCCGCATCTTCCAGAGCGGCGACCTGTTCGAGGAAGGCATGGAGCGGCTCGCCCGCATCACGCCCGTGCTCGATGCGCATATGGGTGTGCGCATCGACAGCGGCGGCGAAAAGCTCTTTCTCGTCGATGACGCCGGACGACGCCTGCCGGGCACCCAAGCGCTAGCCGCCGTCACCGCGCTCGTCATGGCCGTCAATGGTGGCGGCACCGTAGCCGTGCCTGTCACAGCTCCGCGCGCCTTCGAGGAGATCGCGGCGCGCTACGGCGGCAAGATCGTGCGGACACGCGCCACCTTGGGCGCCTTGATGCGCACTGCAGCCAACAATCGCGACTTCCTGATGCTCGGCGATGGCGATGGCCATTACATCTTCCCCAGCTTCAACCCCAGCGCCGATGGCCTCTTCGCAATCGTCAAGATCATGGAGCTCCTTCGCCTGAACGACAAACGGCTCTCGCAGGTGATCCACGAACTGCCGCGCTACTATATGAGCCAAACGCGAGTCGCGTGTCGTTGGGAATATAAGGGCAAAGTGATGCGCATCCTGAATCAGCAGTACCAGGATCGTCGCCTCGAACAAGTCGATGGCGTCAAAATCGACCTTGGCGACGAGTGGGTGCTGATTTTGCCCGATCCCGATGGACCTTTCTTCTACGTCATTGCAGAAGGGAGCAGCGAGGAACAGGCTCGAATCCTTGTTGAAAAATACGCAGGGCTTGTAACAGGTTTACAGTAAACTAACAACTAATATCGAAATTCATAGTACAATGGCCCAAGACCGATTGGACCAAATCTAATTTCGATAAGATATACCCGTAACCTTTTTACGGTTCATTCGTTTGTCTTATCGGAGCGATTCCCGATCCAGATGGGAGCAGCGGTGTCCAGGTTTGGGATCGACTTTGCTAGTACGTTAAGCCAAGCCCAGGCAGGCGATCAAGTCGCGTTCGATAGCATATATGGCCTATTGGCCGATACGCTGTTTCGCTACTTGTACGCACGCTGTGGAGATCGCGCCCTGGCTGAAGAACTCACGAGCGATCTCTGGGTTCGGGTTGTTGAACATTTGCCATCGTTCAAAATACCGAACTCCGATCCGGAGGTGGTGTTCGTAGCGTGGCTCTATACCATCGCTCGTAACCTGCTCGCAGACACGTATCGACGTCGGCGGTTAGAGGTAGCGCCACTGAACGACACGATCACATCGCACGAGGTATCGCCCGACGATAGGGTGATCATCAACGATGAGATCCACGAGCTTCAACTGGCGCTTGAACAACTGACCGCCGAACAACGCGAAGTGATACTTTTGCGCTTTATTGAACAACGTAGCAATTCCGAGGTCGCACAACTCACGGGCCGCTCGGAAAACGCCGTCAAGGTCATGCAACACCGCGCTCTCACCAGCCTAGCGCGGCTCCTTGGCGGCAAACGTAAAACCAGCAAAGTAACCACTAGCTAAAGAACCAAAGGCGGTTTCTCTGGGCAGTTCCAGCGAAACGCGCCCTTGTGCCGTGTACGCCAAATAGGATGGGTTCTAGGTATGCCGTATCGAGAGCAGTTCAATACGCTTCTCCAAGAATGCCTTGCGCGCATTGAGGCGGGCGAGAGCATTGACGATTGTCTGCGCGATCACCCAGAGCACGCCGATGAACTCGCCGATCTGTTGTGGCTCGCCACCCAGTTGCGCACCCTCGCAGCACCGAAACTCTCAGAGGCGACGCGACAACAAGCGCGCATTCGTGCACATGCGGCGCTCGCAGCGTTGCGCAACCGTCCAACGCAGCGCCCATTTTGGGGCTTCGGCATGCGGCTCGCGCTCGGCTCGCTCGCAACCTTCGTCTTTTTGCTTGGAAGCTTGGGGATCGGAGTGGCCGCCGCGCAAACCAGCCTACCGGGCCAGGCGCTCTACGGCCTCAAGCGCCAGAGCGAAGAATTGCGGCTGCAATTCGCGCTCAGCAGCCTGCAGGAGGCCGAACTACGATTGCAATTCGCCAGCCGCCGCCTCGACGAAGCACTCGCCTCGCTCAACGACTGCACCGATGCCGATGAACGGCTCCGAGAGCTCGCCGCTGCCAACGACGCAGCATGGCAAGCCATCAGCCAGCTCGAACCGATCGCACAACAACAGCTACGCGAACGGTTCAACGACATGATGCAAAGCTATCAACAATTCTTGGCGAACTTGCCAGCGAGCAACGCTTGCCAGGATAGCCAGAGCGAGACGATCGTCGCCGAACTTGCGCCAACATCAACCAACACACCTACGCCCACGAACACCGCAACGCCGACCGATACGCCGACGCCGACGAACACGCCGCGCCCTGTGGCCATCGTGCGTCGCACGCCGACATTCACGCCGACGTTCACCCCAACGGCGACACCAACCGAGCAACCGACGTCCACGCCGACAGCAACACCAACCGAGACGCCCAAGCCCAAGCGCTCGAACAACCATCGGCCAGCACCGACACCTGAACCGATACCAACTGTTCAGCCAACGAGCGTCCCACAGCCTCCAACGAGTACACCGTTGAGGCCAACCGCGACCGTCACAACGGAACCGACCAACGAAGCCTATCCGCTACCAGCACCCGCTACTAGCGAGGCAACGTCGACCGAAACGCCGGAAGCGTTCCCAACAGACGAGACGACTTCGACGCCAGCTGTAACGCTACCGACCGACGTGACAACGGAACCGACAGCGACGGAAATTCAACCGCCGAGCACCATCGTAGAAACTGCTCGACCGACTGCAACCAATGATAAACCATTGGAAAGGACCCCGGGGCCAACTAGCACAGCCACCAGTTCGAAGCCTCCGGTGCCAAGTGTTCGGGTCGAAGAAAAACGCACAGCAACGCCATACGGCGGCTAGCGCACAAAGGAGACATCTTTGCGGCTACATTATCATATTTCACTCATTGGCGCAGTTTGTGCCCTCACTGTATTGGGCCTTGGCAGCCTATTCTCAACGTTTGAATTCCCGGCAACACCGCAGCAACGTATCGAAGAAACCGTTTTGCCAGCCGAATCGCAACAGGCTCCCAGCGGGGACAACGCGCAAGCGCCCAGTGCAAATCAAGCAGCGGATACCGACACCACGACAGGGCAACAAGCCCCTGCGGGAGGCTTGCAACAGTCGGAGGTGAGGCCGAGCCAATCGGGCGGAGCCACTCTACTCCAAATCACGCCAACCAGCCTACCCTCCGCTGACTCATAACCCCGCACCACCGTTGCTGCGAAAACCTCACACAAAAAATCTGCGATATGGCGCCCGTCGCGCCACATCGCAGACATCGTTACCAACAGAAGCAGTTACAAACCACGAATCTGAACACAACCCTCCACCAAGCGCTCGATCTGCGCTAGTGTGGCGATCGGAATATTGCGCTCGGCCAAGCCCTCGCGCCCATTCTGGAACAACTTCTCGACCACAAAGCCAGCCACCACAATCTGCGCGCCAGCATCCGCCACAATCTCAGCCAGCGCCACCGCCGTGCGCCCGTTCGCCAAAAAATCATCGACCAGCGCCACCCGCATGCCAGCCTCCAAATAGCGCCCCGAGATCACCAAACGCGTCTGGCCGCCCTTCGTTGGCGAAGGCACCACCCGCGACAACGCCGGAGCCTCTACCTCGGGCGAATACTTCTTCGCGTACACCATCGGCACATCCAACGCGGTGGCGGTCGCCAAGCCAGGCGCGATCCCGCTCGCCTCAGCGGTCAGCACCAGATCTGGCGCATACGGGCGAATCCGCTCGGCCAACGCGGAACCGATCGCAGACATAAAACTCGGCTCGACACGGTGATTCAGAAAATGATCGATCTTCAAAATGCGATCATTGATCACATGCGCCTCGGCAGCAATGCGCTGCACCAAAGGCATAAACGGCGTATCAAGCGCAACAGGCGACGACATGGGGTCTCTCCTTTACGGCGATTTATCGAGATTATATGTATCGTTCAGAGCGCAAGCGCAAGGCTTGGGCGTGCCGTTGATTCATGAAAAAGGAGCAAGGGCGGCGTGAACGCCCGTCGCTACGGGCAAACAACGTCGTGTATAACGTGTGCGCGCTCGGACAAATGTGGCGCTGACGCGCCAAAACGCGCGCACTTCGCCGCTGCCACCCATCGCACAGCATCGTAACAACACCGCACGAACAACGCAATTCATCGATCAACGTGGCGAATAGCATACACCATCGACCACACTTGGGCAAATGACGCTTCAACTTGTCGGATAGTAACGACGGTACACGAGCCACACAAAACCATTCTCAAAATCTGTGTTAATCTGCGTAATCAGTGGATAAACCCATACAAAAAAGTGCTACCGAGGCTCTGCACAACAGAACCTCGGTAGCACTGCAACTCTCGCTATAAACGCTACCTGCCAGCGATCAGCGCCGCCTGATCGAGCACGCCCCAGATCAGACCGGGGAACAAGCCCAACAACAGCACCAGCACTGCCGAAACGATCAGCGTCACATTCATCGACAACGGCGTCGTAATCGGCTCCTCCGACGACGGCGCATTGATCCACATCGCCTTCAGGAAGCCCAAGTAGTAGTACAAACTCACAATCGTCATCACCACCGACACCGCCACCAACCAGATCGCGCCGGACTTGTAGCCCGTCATAAAGACGAAGAACTTCGCCCAGAAACCCGAGAGCGGCGGCACGCCAGCCAACGACAGGATCATAATCGTCATCATCAGCGTCAGGCCGATATTGCGCTTCCACAAGCCATTCAGATCGCGCAAATCATCGCCGCCAACCGCCTCGGAGATCACCGCCAGCACGCCGAACGCACCCAGATTGGTGAACGTATAGGCGATCAGGTAGTACAACATCGACGACGTAGCGAACGTCCGATCCGCCGCCGCGCTCGACGACCACAACAGCAACGCCAGCAGCAGGAAGCCCGCATGCCCAATGCTCGAATAGGCCAACAGGCGCTTCGCGTTCGTTTGGGGCAAGGCCGACAAATTACCGACCAACACCGTGAGCAGCGCGATGACGGCCAGCAGGCTCGTCCAGCCATCGAACTCGGGGCCAGGAGTTCCCACGATCGAGGGGAAGAGCGCGACCAGCAAGCGGTACAGCAGCACAAAGCCCGCCGCCTTCGATGCCGTGGAGATAAACGCGGTGATCGGCGTGGGAGCGCCCTGGTACACATCGGGCGACCAACTGTGGAACGGCACCACGGCGACCTTGTAGCCGATGCCCGCTAGCACAAACACCATCGACAGATTCAGCAGCGTAGTATCGCCGCTGGCCCGATTCGCCGCATCCCCGATCGTCGAGAAGAGCGTGCCAATCGTCAGGTTGCCGCTATTGGTGCTCGCCGTGAAGCCATACGCCAAACTCATGCCGTACAGCAGGATCGCCGACGACAGCGCGCCAAACAAGAAGTACTTGATACCAGCCTCAGCCGATTTCGGCTCGGTGCGGAAATAACCCGCCAGCACGTACAACGAGATCGACGAAAGCTCCAACGCCAAGTACGCCGTGATCAACTCGGTGGCACCCGCCATCAGACACATGCCAGCCGTCGAGAAGCATATCAGCGCATAGAACTCGCCAGGGTTGCCCGAAGGCCGATAGCCCATCGCCAACAACGTTGACAAAAAGGCCGCGCCAATGAACAACAAGCGAGCGATCATCGTCAAGTGATCGGTGGCAAACGCACCCAAAATCGGCTCACCACCCGGACCACCCGCCTGCAAGTTGCGGCCCAAGTTGAGCAGATAATTGAGCACATCATTGATTCCGCCGGGCGGTAGCGGCTCGTCGATCGTGAACAGGTAACGGCTCTGCACCAGCACGATCACGAATATCAACCCCAGCGCAGTCGCCACTAACTCGCCCGAAGCACGGCTACGGCGCTGCACATCCTCGGCATCATCCGACCAGCGCTCGAACAGATCCGAGATCAGCACCATCAGCGCAACCACCAGTAGCATCAGCTCGGGCAGCAGGCGCGGGATATCTGTTAGCTGAAACGACACCGTTCTACTCCTAACATTCTGAGTCCTCGGGTGGGCGTGCGCACACCCGCACTATCTGCCCAACGACAGCGTTCCAGCCCGCTGCAGCGCCTCGGCCAGCGGTGCCACGCCGCTGCTGATCGGCTCGGTCAAGAAGCTCGGGTAGACGCCAGAAAGAACCAACACCACCGCCAAGATCGCCGCTCCTGCGTACTCCTGCCAGGTCAGCGGCGGCAAGCGTAGGAAGCTCTTATCGCGAAGTTCGCCGAAGAACACCACATAGATCGCCCGCAAAATATACGCGGCAGTGATCGGGATGGAGATCGCCGCCAAAATCGCGATCAGCGGGAAGCGCGCCCACATCCCCATAAAGATATTGAACTCGGCCCAGAAGCCCGCGAAGCCCGGCATACCCATCGAGGACAAGCCAGCCAACACGAACACAAACGAGGCGAACGGCATCACCTTGGCGAGGCCGCCGAGTTCGGGGAACTGGCGCGTGTGCGTGCGCTCGTAGATCATCCGCCCAACCACCGCGAAGAACAGCGCCGTCATAATGCCGTGCGCGAACATCTGCAGCACCGCACCGATCAAGCCGATCTCGTTTGCGGCGGCCAAGCCCATGATCACCAAGCCCATATGGCTCACCGACGAGTAGCCGATCATAAACTTAAAGTCGCGCTGCGTCATCGCGATCGAAGCGCCGTACACCGCGTTGATCAGCGTCGCGATCGCGATCGGCAACAGCCAGTAGTTCGCGCCTTCAGGCATCAGCCACATCGCCGCCCGCAAACAGCCGTACGCGCCGAGCTTCATCAGCACGCCAGCGTGCAGCATCGAGACAGCCGTAGGAGCCGCCACGTGTCCGGTCGGCGACCACGTGTGGAAGGGGAACATACCAGCCAGCACCGCGAAGCCCAGGAACAGCGGCGGGAAGAACGCGATCTGGAAATTGCGGGGGAACAGCGCCGATTGCGACAGCACCCGCATATCGAAGGTGTACAGGCCGCTGCCAAAGAACAGCGCCAGCATCCCGATGATTACAAAGGCCGAGCCAGCCATCAAGTACAGCGTCAGCTTCATCGCGCCGTACTCTTTGCGCGTGCTGCCCCAAATGCCGATCAACAGGTACATCGGCAGCACAGCCAGCTCATAAAACACGAAGAACAGGAACAAGTCTAGCGCCGCAAATACGCCATAGACGCCCGCCGCCAACAGCAGCAGCAACACCCAATACTCGCGCGTGCGGTCCTCGATATTCCAACTGATCAGCGCGCCGGTGAAGATCACCAAGCCGTTTAGGATCAACATCGGCAGGCTAACGCCATCGACACCCAAGATATAGTTGATGCCGACCTGCGGCAACCACGGCACCTGCTCGACAAACTGGAGTTTCTGGGCGCTGGTGTAATCGTAGCCGAAATAGACCAGCAGCGACAGCACAAGCGAGATACCGGAGAAGATCGTGCCAACCCAACGGATGGTTTCGCGTTGCTGCGGCGGGATCACGATAATCAGCAGTGCAGGCACCAGCAAGCTGAGCCAGATCAGGCTCAACCAGGGAATATTCGTCGGCAAATCATACAAATGCATGCAAGCCCTCTTGCTTCTCCTGCGCGTCTACACGCTCGTCGGCTGCTCAATGCACAAACGCTCAGCGCAAGCGTGCGCAAACCGCACCATTATCCATGCTTAGCTGGCGAACACCTGCACCAGCGCAGTCACCGCCTGATTCGCCAGATCCATAATCGGCGCGGGGTAAATACCCAGCACCAGCAACGCCAACAGCAACGGGGCCACCGCCAAAAACTCGCGGCTGACCAAACGCATATCGGCGACATTCTTCCAGCGTGCGTTCAGCGGGCCATTGAAGATCCGCGAGTACATCTGCAAAAGCGCCAGCGCCGTCACCACTAAGCCAATCGTCGCCAGCAGCGTGAAGAACGGCAGGCTCGCCCAGGCGCCACGGAAGATGAAGAACTCGCCCACGAACCCCGCCAAACCCGGCAGGCCCAGGTTCGCGAACATCGCCACGCCCATCACGCCTGAGAACAACGGCATCGTGGCGCGCAAGCCGCCCAAATCGCTCAGCATATAGGTGCCAGTGCGCTCGTACAGCATCCCGATCAGCAGGAACAGCGCGCCGGTCGAAAGGCCGTGCGCCACCATCTGCATCTGCGCGCCGTTGATCGCCAGCGCACGGCTCTGCGCATCGGCAGTGCCCAGCGCAGCCGCAGCCGCAATCGCCAGCGCCACGTAGCCCATATGGTTGATCGAGGTGTACGCCACCAAGCGCTTCACATCGCCGCCCGTGTAGGCCAACGCGCCAAACGCACCAGCCACGATCCCGATCAACGCCAGCGCGCCGATCACATAGCCGAAGTACTGCGACGCCTCCGGCACGAACGGCAGCAGGATGCGCAGCATACCGTACGCGCCCATCTTCGACATCACAGCGGGCAGCAGGATCGAGCCAGCCGTGGGAGCCTCGGCATACGTATCGGGCAGCCAAGCATGGAACGGCCACACTGCCAACTTGATCGCAAAGGCGATGAAGACGACCCAGAACGCAATCGAACTATACAGCAACGGGTACGGGCCCAGATACTGCACGATGCCCAACTCGTTCACGTAGTTGTAGATGATCGTCTGCAAATTCGGCTGCCCAGCCTCGATGCCCTGACCGAGCCGCCCCAGCGTGATCAGATCGAAGGTTGGGATGCCTGCCGCGTTCGTCGCCAGATACAGGAACTGGAACAGCAGCAGCATGCCCACCGAGCCGCCCATCGTATAGACAAAAAACGTAAACGCAGCCGAACGGCGCTTCTCCGGGTTGCGGCCCCAGTTCTGGATCAAGAAGAAGGCCGGCACAAGGCTGAACTCCCAGAAGATAAAGAAGAAGAAGAAGTTCAGCGACACGAAGTAGCCGAGCATCGCCGCTTCGATCAAGAACAACAGCGCGAAATACATCTTGGTGCGCTCGTTCACACCGAACGACGCCAGCATCGCGATCGGCGTCATCACAGCGGTCAGGATCACCAGCGGCAAGCTGATACCATCCACGCCCAAGAAATAATCGACCTTGATAGCGTCGATCCAGGGAATCTTATCGACCACCTGCACCACGCCCTGGCCATCGGCGACCGCTGTCGGATCAAAGAGCGCCCAGACCCACAGCGCCAAGCCCAGCGGCACCAGCGACCACAGCGTCGCGATCTGCTTGGTCAGCGCATCGCTCGCGCGCGCCGCGCCCAGCACGGCCATCAGCAGCGAGCCGACCAGCGGCGACAGCACGAGCAAGGTGAGCCAGGGGGCATCGCTTATTGCAAGATACGACATCTGCACTCCGACTTATCTGTTCGCGTGCGGCCCGTGCGCAGCACCACCGCACGGCATTCTATTGCCCAAAGCCGTACAAGTAGATCACACCGAGCACCACCACGCCCATAAAGATCAGCGAGGCGTAGTCCTGGATTTTGCCCGTTTCGACTTGGCGCGTCGCATCGCCCATCAGGTTAGTGCCATCGGAGAGCGCATCTACGCCATCGTTCAGCACGGTATCGTCGATAATAAAGTTCAAGCGCCCCAAGAACATCGTCAGCGCGCCGGTGCCGTTCAGCAGGCCGTTCAGCACGCGCCGATCGAACCAGCGCCACACCAGCGCCAGCGTATACGCGAACGTGCCGACCGTCGCGCCGTAGAACTGGTCGATGTACAAACGCTGATTGAGCGCCTTAAACACGCCCGGCATCATCTGCTCAAGCGGGTCGAGCGCGTCAGCGGTCGCGAAGGCATTGCGGTAGAGCATATACCCCGCGCCAATGCCCGCCAAGCCCACCAGCGTCGCGATCACCATCACTACCACATCGAAATGGCCGGACGGCGCTTGGAAGAAGCCCGCCAAGCCGTGATAGCCAGGCAAACCGCTAATCGGGTGATTGAAGTAGCCCGCCAGCGCTGCGAACACCGCCAAAATGATCAGCGGCGTCGTCATCGTCCAGGGGCTCTCGTGCGGGTCGTGGCCACCGTGCGCAGCGTGCTCGTCGTGCTCACCGTGCGCCGCGTGATGCGCATGCTCCTGCGCGCGCGGGTGGTGGCCCCGGAACTCACCGAAGAACACCAACCAGACTTGGCGCGTCATATAGAACGCCGTCAGGAACGACGCCAGCGTCAGCACCAGCCAAACCACCCAATGCCCGTTCGTCCAGGCATCGGCCAGGATCTCATCCTTGCTCCAGAAGCCCGCCAGCAGCGGGAATCCCGCCAGCGCCAGATAGCCAACCATATACGTGATCCACGTGATCGGCATATAGCGCCGCAGGTTGCCCATATTGCGGATATCTTGCGAGGTGTTCGAGTCGTGGCCGACGGTGGCCTCCATACCGTGGATCACCGAGCCGGAGCCGAGGAACAACAGCGCCTTGAAGAAGGCGTGCGTCAGCAGGTGGAAGATCGCCGCGACCCAGCCGCCGATGCCCAGCGCCGCCACCATAAAGCCGAGTTGCGACAGCGTGGAGTAAGCCAAGATGCGCTTGATATCGAACTGCGCGACCGCGATCAGCGCCGCAAACAGCGCGGTGAACGCGCCCACGAACGCCACCACGGGCAGCGCGCCGCTCACCTCGAAGATCGGGAAGGTGCGCCCGACCAAGAACACGCCCGCCGCGACCATCGTAGCCGCGTGGATCAGCGCAGAAACAGGCGTCGGGCCTTCCATCGCATCGGGCAGCCAGACGTGCAGCGGGAACTGCGCCGACTTGCCGACGGTGCCAGCAAACAGCAACAGGGCGATGCCCGTGGCCACGCTGATGCCCAGCGCTGTCTCGGTGTGCGCGATGCGCTCCAGGAACTCCGGGTTGAAGATCTGGCCAACGCCGCTGCCGAAGTCGAGCGAACCAGCCTCGGTCCACAGATACGCCAGGCCAACCATAAACAGCACATCGCCGACGCGCGTGGTGATGAACGCTTTGATCGCCGCTTGCCGAGGCGCGATCTGCTTCGGGTTGGCGTAGACCTTATCGTACCAGAAGCCGATCAGCAGGTATGAACAGAGGCCCATCACCTCCCAGGCCATGAAGAACAACAGCAAGTTGCTCGACATCAGCATCAGCAGCATCGCCGAGGTGAACAGCGAAATAAACGAGAAGAAACGCGACTGGCGGCGGTCGTGGGCCATATAGCCCATCGAGAACAGGTGGATGCAGGTCGAAGCGATCGTCACCATCGCCAGCATCGCCGCCACCGCCGGATCGATCATATAGCCCATTGTGAAGCTGAGATCGCCGCCTGCGGGTGCCCAGCGAAACGTCTGGACGATATTGGCCTCGGGGAAGCTAAAGTGCTCGCCAGCCTCGGCATGCTCGCCCGGCGCGACAATCGCCACGTGCCCATCGGCACCGACATGCACGCCCTGCGACACCTCCCAAGCCACCCCCAACGCCACCACGGTGGCAGCGGCCATTAGCAGGATCGCCAACCAGCCACTGGCCGATTTGTTCTGGCGAATTGGTGTCAGGGTAATCAGCACACATGCCAACAACGGCAGCGCCGGAATTAGCCAAGCGTAGAGAAGAAACATGCCCATGACAGCCTCAAAATCGTGGAAAGGGAACCGACGAAGGGCAACAAGGCGCTTGCCACCCGCTCACCGCTCACCTTCTCACATCTAGCCCTTCAGCGTATCGATCTCGTCTGCGTTCACCGTGAGGCGAGTGCGATAGATCGCAATAATCATTGCCAAACCCACCGCCGCCTCGGCAGCCGCCACCGTGATCACGAACAGCGCAAACACCTGGCCAGCCACCAAATTTGGCTCTAGGTAGCGCCAGAACGCGACCAGATTGATGTTCACGGAGTTCAGCATCAACTCGACACCCAACAGGATGCCGACCAGATTACGGCGCGAAAGTGCCCCGAACAACCCGATGCAAAACAGCCCTGCTGCCACAATCAACACCCACGGGAGTGGCACCGAATCGACCATCGTTGTCATACAAACCCCATTATGTCATGTGCTGAAATGGAGGCGAAGTTGTGCCGAGCTTACGATTCAGGCGTTGCAGAAGGCGCCGACTCTACCGTCTGCGCTTGAGCCTCAGCCTGTTCACGTTGCTTTTGTCGGAGCGCGACTTCCTCGGCGAGCGTGAGCACGCGGCGGCGGCGGCTGCGCTCCTCGAACGCGATCACGATCGCACCGATCAGCGCCACCAGCAACAACACCGAGGCCAACTCGAACGGCAGCAGGTACTCGCTCATAAACGCGCGGCCAAGCTCCTGCGCCGAGGCAATGCCAGAGGAACCGCCCTCCTGCGGTACCAGCGTCTGCCAAGTGTAGTTGCGCAGCGTAGGCACCAGCAATAAGCCGAATAAGCCCGCCGCAACCAGCAACGCCACCCACCATCGCTGATACAACTGTCGTTCGTTCTCGCCCGTCACATGGCGCGTCAGCATAATCGCGAACAGGATCAAAATCGAGATCGCGCCAACATACACCAACACCTGCACAACCGCGATAAACTCGGCTTCCATCAGCAGATAGAGTGCGCCCACGCCGAAGAACGTGGCGATCAGCCACAGCGCCGAATGAATCAGGTTTTTGACCATCACCACTGCTAGCGCCGAACCCAAGATCAGCGCGCTAATCAGCAGAAAAATGATCATAATCAGCAGGTTCATAGCTCTTTCCTATGGATTCATGCCACGAAGGCACCACACTCATCTGCTAACGCTGAGGCAGGCCAATCGTACCAAACGCCTGCTCCTCCGCCAGATCCGCCCCGGTTAAGCCCTTCGGTCGGGCGTTCAACTGCAACAACCCGTAGTAGGCCAACCCATTGATCAGCGCCGTGACAACGAAGGCGATCAACTGGCGCATCCACAACTCCAGGTCATCGAGGAACCACAAGCCCTGAGCCGAGCCCCAATTCAGGATCGAGACCCATATCGCAATGCTGAAGATATTCACCAGCGCCATCGGCAACAGAAACTTCCAGGCGAAACCCATCAGTTGATCGACGCGCAAACGAGGGAAGGCTCCGCGCAGCCAGATCATCACGAAGAATAGGAACCACGCCTTGATCATCAGGTACAGCACCGACAACGCGCTGCCCAAGAAGACCAGGAACGGCTCGCCCGTCGCCACCAGCAGGCCCACGCCGGGGCCTTGCCAACCGCCCAAGAAGGCGATCGCCGCGATCATCGAGAGCGCGTAGTTCAGCACGAACTGGCCCAGATAGAACACCGCGAACTTCATGCCGCTGTATTCGGTCATGTAGCCAGCCACAATCTCGGAATCTGCCTCGGGGATATCGAACGGCGTGCGCTCACCCTCGGCGAGCACCGCGATGTAAAACAGGATAAAGCCCACGAAGCCCACAGGCGTGAAGATGAACCAGCCCAGGCCCAGGTCGGGCACACCGTACTTGCTCAGCGTATCGCCCATGATCGGGATGCCGCTCTGGAGCTCGGGGTAGACCGCCATCGACATCGTGCCCGTCAGCAGCACCACACCCACCAGCGCCATCACCGCCGGGATCTCGTACGACACCATCTGCGCCACGGCTCGCATCGCGCCCAACAACGCAAACTTGTTGTTGGAGCCCCAGCCCGCCATCATCAGGCCCACCGCCGAGACCGACGAAACCGCCACCACAAACAGCACCGAGACATTGATCGTGGCGGGCACCACACCGCGACCCCACGGGATCACCGCCAGCATAAACATCACTGGCGCCACCGCAATCACCGGGGCCAGCAGATGCACCCAGCGATCCGCCGCACGGGGCACGATATCCTCTTTGGTGAACATCTTCACGCCATCGGCGATCGACTGCAGCAGACCCGCCGGACCGACGCGGTTTGGCCCGAGCCGATCCTGCATACGCGCCACCGCTCGCCGCTCGAACCAGACCTGCATCATCATGGTCAGCGGCGCCACGATGAGCAGAATGGTCGTGACGATGATATAGGCGATCAGATAGATGAGCCAGTCGGCGAGCCAGCCGCCGAGCAGATAGCGCACAATTTCGACCATAGCTAGCAACCCCGATCTGCATTACACAGATGCGTGATACATCATTCGGAATGGTAGGAACCGACAGCGACCTACGACTCGTCGTTGGACGCTTCGCGCTTGGCGGCAGCCTTCGCTGCGCGGATCGCCTCCAGACGCGCCCTCTTCTCCTCCGACATATTCGAGCCGATCGCCGCCACCGGCTTAGCTGGTGCTTCGGGCGCTGGCGCGGCTGCCTCCGGCGCTGCGGTCTCTGGTGCGGCTGCCTCCGGTGCAGGAGCTTCTGGCGCTGCGCCACCCTCCTGTGCCGCCTTTGCTGCCGCCTTCGCCGCGCGAATCGCCTCCAGACGCGCCTTCTTCTCGCCCGACATGTTCGAGCCGATCGCCGCCATCGGCTTAGCTGGCGCTTCGGGCGCTGGCGCGGCTGCCTCCGGCGCAGGGGCTTCGGGCGCTGTGCCACCCTCCTGTGCCGCCTTTGCTGCCGCCTTCGCCGCGCGAATCGCCTCCAGACGCGCCTTCTTCTCGTCCGACATATTCGCGCCGACTGCTGCAACGGGCTTGGCTGACGCCTCGGGAGCGGCAACTTCGGGTGTTGCGCCACCCGACTGTGCGGCCTGCGCCGCCTTCGCCGCGCGGATCGCCTCCAGACGCGCCTTCTTCTCGTCCGACATATTCGCGCCGACCGCTGCCACTGGCTTGGCTGGCGCTGCGGGAGCGGCGGGCTTCGCTGCGGCAGGTGCTGGTGCGCTCGTCTGCACCTTACCTTTCATCGGTGGCGCAATGCCGATATCGCCGGAGCGCCGCTTCATATTGCCCTGCAGCTTCTTCATCGCACCGTCGCGCACCTCGGCCCACATCGTTGGCGCGATCGACTCGTAGTACGAGATCGGGCGATCGAGGCCAGCTTTATTCACCGTCATCGTGCTATGATCGGCGTTAGATAGCTCGAACTCGTGATCCATCTTGATCGCATCGAACGGGCAGACCTCGGCGCACAAGCCGCAGCTCATACAGGCGTCGTACTCGATGATAAACTCGGCCACTGCCGGAACCGGCTTGCCAGTCGTCGGATCGCTGGCCTGCGTCATGTGGATCACCTGCGGCGGGCAGATCCGCTCGCACTGGAAACACGACGTACACAGCTCATGGCCGGTTTGGTCATCGTAGAGGAGGATCGGGAAGTTGCGGTATGCCTCAGGCATCGCCAGCCGTTCCTCGGGATACTGCACAGTAAAAAGGCCGCTGCTCTCGGCAGGGCTCTCGATCTTCTTGGTAAACGCCTTACCGAAGTGACGGATCACCACACCGAGGCCCGCAAGCAAACCCTGGCCGCCACGCAGCTTCGGCTCGCCTCGATCAACGACAAATACGTTACTGGTACGCGGAGTCTCAGCCGTCATATGTCTACCCTTCGCAGATTGCCAGCGTATCCTCGCATCGCCGCAACCTACGCCGTATCACCGATCAACTTCACCCATCACGATGTCGATACTGCCCAAAATCACCACCACATCGGCGACTTTATGCCCACGGCACATATCGCCGAGCGGCGTCAGATTCACGAACGAGGGCGCACGCACCTTGTAGCGGTAGGGCCGTGCGGTGCCATTGCTCACCAAGTAGAAGCCCAACTCGCCCTTCGGCGTCTCGACACGTGCGTACACATCGCCGGGAGGCGGGCGCAGGGCCTTCTGACGCCCAATGCTCGCCATCGAGGGATTGATATGCCCGCCAGTCGTATCGGGCAGTCGCTCGATCACCTGCTGCAAAATACGGTAACTCTGGCGCATCTCAGCGATACGCACCAGGAAGCGGTCGTACACATCACCGATCGAGCCGACAGGAATATCGAAATCAAGTTCATCGTACACACTGTACGGCTCGGCGCGCCGAACATCGTAGGGAACGCCCGAGCCACGCAGCAACGGCCCCGTCACACTGTACGAGAGCGCCACTTCCTTCGGCAGAATGCCGACGCCCTCCGAGCGTAGCCGCAAGATCTCGTTCTCGCGCAGTAACCGCTCGAACTCATCGAAGAAGGCGGGCAAGCCCTGCATCAACTGCTTCAGCAGCGGCATAAACTCAGGCGGCAGGTCGCGCACCACCCCACCGAAGCGGAAGTAGTTGCACATCATCCGCGCGCCGCTCGCCATCTCAAACAGATCGAGGATCTTCTCGCGCTCGCGCCCAGCGAACACCAGCGGCGTCTGCCACGCACCCATATCGTTGATCATAAAGCCGACCGCCGCCGCATGGTTGAGGATGCGAGTCAGCTCGCACATCAGCACACGGATGTAGTTGGCACGTTGCGGCACCTCGATCCCGGCCAACTTCTCCACCGCGAGTGCCAAGCCGAAGTTGTTCGCCATCGAATTGAAGTAATCGAGGCGGTCAGTGTAGGGCATCGACTGAATATACGTCGAAACCTCGGCCAACTGCTCGTGATTCCGGTGCAGGTAGCCGAACACAGGCTTCAGATCGATCACCGTCTCGCCATCGACGGTCACAATCATACGGAACACGCCGTGGGTCGAAGGATGCTGTGGACCGATATTGATCTGGAGTTCCTCGGTTTTTAGCATAGCATTCAGCTCTATGTCTTGGCGCAGCGCACCACCGCAACGCTAAACTTCGTCGTCGTCGCTCAAATACTTATCGCCCTGTTTGGGGAAATCCCGACGCATCGGGTGGCCCTCGAACTCATCCCACATATAAATGCGCTCCAGAAAAGGATGCCCAGGGAAACGCACACCGAAGAGGTCGAAGGCTTCACGCTCTTGTAAATTGGCACCGGGCCAATGGGGTGTCAACGAAGGCACCTCCGCCGCATCGCGCGGCACCCGCACCTTGATCACCGCCGGGCCGCCGCCTTCGAGCGAATAGAAGTGGTACACCATCTCGATCACCCCATCGGCGAGGTAATCGGTGGCCGTGATATTCGACAAATACGTGTACCCCATCTTATCGCGTAGGAACAGCGCCACATCCACCAACCGATCCGCCGCTACCACCGCATCGTCGGTCGCGAGCAGATCCACCGGGCCTTCCTCGCCCTTGCGGGGCTTGCGGGCTGGCTCGGCGCTGGCGGTTGCCTCGGCGGGCTGCGTACGGGGGCGCGTGGGCTGCAATACTCCTGGCAGTTCGCGCTCGAGCAGTTCCTTCAATTCAGCGCTCGACAAGTTAGGCACCGTTGTCCTCCGTCTTACGCTTCAAATCATCGGCAGCAATCTCGGGCGCGATCCCAACCGCCTTGGTGGGGCTGACGCGTTCCACCGTATCGTCCATAATCGGGAACTGGCGCACAACCTCGGGGTGCTCGAGCTGGCCGCTGCGCTGCTCGCCATGGACAGGCGAGCGGTATGGGCTCACCAGCGGCAAACCACCCACCGGGTCCACCAGCCGCCCGTTCAGCTCCAGGCCGTGCTTGCCGAAGGTCGGCACCGGGAAATCTTCGGCCTCGCGCTTGCTGTACCAGCGCACCCGATTCAGCTTCTGATCGTCGATCTGAGCTTGGAGCGTCATCAGCGCGTGGAGCAGGGCTTCGGGACGGGGCGGGCAACCAGGGATGTACACGTCCACCGGCACAAACAGGTCGATGCCGCGCAACACATTGTAGCCATCGCGGAACGGCCCGCCGGATGTCGCGCACGCGCCCATCGAGATCACGTAGCGTGGCTCGGGCATCTGATTGTACAACCGCACCACCTGCGGAGCCATCTTCTTCGTCACCGTGCCAGCCACGATCATCAGGTCGGCTTGGCGCGGCGAAGCCCGAAACATCTCCGAGCCGAAACGAGCGATATCGTAGCGAGAGAAGCCAGTCGCCATCATCTCGATCGCGCAGCAGGCCAGGCCAAACGCCATCGGCCACACCGAGGAGCGCCGCCCCCAATTGTAGAAGCGGTTGATCGTCGAGATAAACACACCCTGCTTTTCGAGATCAAGCTGAAGAGTCTGGTCATCAGACATCGTTACACCTATTTGTTAGGGACCAGCAAATCGAGCGCAAACACACCTGCCGAAGCAACCAGTATGTTAGACCCACTCTAGTGCGCCCTTCTTCCAAGCGTACACCAAGCCACAGACCAAAATAAGGAGGAAAATAGCCATCTCGACCAATGCAAACAACCCAAGCTGATTGTAAGCCACGGCCCAAGGGTAAAGGAATATTACCTCGATATCGAAGATTACAAAGGCCAAGGCGTAGAGGTAATATTGCACCTTGAACTGTACCCAAATATCGCCAATGGCCTCAAGGCCACATTCATACGTATCGAGTTTAATATCAGTAGGGCGATCCGGGCGGAGGAAACGAGCAGCAATCAGCGGGAGGATTGGGAAGGTTGCAGCGGCCACGAAAAACAAACCAATGAACGCATAATTCGCGAGCATGGCAAAAGCTCCTTCGCTTCAGTGGTATAGTCGATCGCGGCGGCCAAACAGCAGGTAACTGAATAAATTACTGAAGTTATGCGGAATAGGCCGATCTTTCCGAGAGTATATCACAGAACAACTAGGCTTGCAAACACACCAAGCGCATTCTAATCAGCAGCAAGCCAAGAAAGCCGCACGAGCGGTTGACCGTTGGGCACACACATCGTATTTCTAAATCATCACACGTAACTCAACGCGGCCAACGCGAATGATATCACCGTTCTCGACGATCGCCGAATCGCGCACTTCCATATCGTTCAAGAAGGTGCCATTGGTGCTGCGCAAGTCCTCCAGCACCCAAATATCGCCCTGCAACTCCAACCGCGCATGCTGAGCCGACAAAAACGAATCGTTCAGCGCGATCTCGCAATTCTCCAAACTACGGCCAATAATCGTACTAGGGCCGAGCGGGAACGTCTTCCCCACCGTCACGCCGCTCTGCCCGGCGCGCACCACCACGAGTTGACCGTACGGACTGCTCGACGCACCGCTCGTATGGGAGCCACCTGTTTGCAGATCGCGCATGACGTAGCGCAACACTTGCCACAAGAAGAAGTAGAGCAGCAGGACCACCGCGACGCGCAGCAGTAAAATGATGATATTCACAGAGGGGCTAATCAAATCGGGCATAATTTATAGCGCCACATTGCTAAGCAGGATACAGAACACACCGACCACTACGGCCTAACTCTCCTTAAAAGTCAGCTCCAAGCCGCCTAGCGAGATGATATCGCCATCGCGCAGCGCGCACTCATCAATAGCCTCATCGTTCACAAAGGTGCCATTGGTTGAGCCACTATCGCTCACCCAAAAGCGCCGACCCTGGTAGCGCAACTCCGCGTGGTGCCGCGAGACTCGTGTATCTTCAAGGATAATATCGTTATTCAAGCCTCGACCGATCGTCAACGTCGTGCTCTCCAGCGGGATCACATGCGCGCTACCGTTCGCCACCAGCAGCAAGCGCGCACGGGGCTGGCTCGGCTGTTGCATCGAAGCAGTTGGCTGAAACACCTGCGTACGATCGCTGCCCATCACCGGAGCAGAACTCGACATCTCGGCGATCACCTGGATACTGCGACGAGGAACATCGGCATCCTCATCCAACTGCACGCGAGGATGCTCCAACATCGTGAAGTTGCGCTCCTGCGCTAATTCCTCCAGGTACGTCGCCATTTCGCGCTCCATCTCCACGCGAATAGGCGCAAATGCCTTGAAATCCAGCGGGTTGAGAAACACCCGATACGCATTCGGCACAATCACGCGGCGCACGCTGATCGTCTGCTGGGTCTCCATTGCTCGCTCAAGCCGCTTCGCAATCTCGGCGGGTTGCACCGGACTGCGGAACAGCCGTGCTACCGATCCCTCGACCATCTGCTCCATGAACGACTCAAACTTTGAAAGTGCAGACATACGTAGAGTGCTCCTGATGCGTTAAAACAATCGTCTAGGCACTATCAAGGGCTATTGTACCATAAGCACGCTGCCAAAGAAGTCCCCTCGCCTACGATTGTTACGAAACTGAACATAAAACCCGAACAAAAACGGGCGACCAACGAAGGGTTGGCCACCCGTATACGCTCACACAACCGTGAACTACTCGCCGCCGAACAAGCTCCCCAAGTTAATGTTGGTGCCACCGCTATTGCCGCTGCTCGATGTGGGCAAGTATGTAGCCAGGCGCTTCGCCAACTTCATAGCAGGCATGGTCTGCAGCCACACACGGCCAGGGCCGCGCAGCGTTGCCAGGAACAAGCCCTCGCCACCGAACAGAATGTTCTTAAAGCCGCGCACCATCTCAATATCGAAATCGACGGTGGGCTCAAACATCGCCACGTGTCCAGTATCGACCTTCAAGACCTGACCAGCCTCCAAGGTATACTCGACGATCTCACCGTCCAACTCGACAAACGCCACGCCGGGGCCAGTCAACTTCTGCAAGATGAAGCCCTCGCCACCAAAGAAGCCCGCACCCAACTTGCGCCGGAAGTGGACCGTCATCTGCACCGACTTCTCGGCGCACATAAACGAATCCTTCTGCGCGATCACCTCTTGGCCAGGGCCCAAATGCAGCGGGATAATCTTGCCGGGGAACTCGCTTGCGAATGCAACCAAACCCGTGCCAGCGTTGCAGGTGTAATCGACCACAAACAGCGACTCACCAGAGATCACACGCTTAAACATACCGCCCAAGCCACCGCCGCCCGTCGTGGTGTTGTACGTAATATTGCCGCTCATCCACGACATACCGCCCGATTCCGAATAGATGGTCTGGCCGGGCTCGAGCTGCACAATCACTGCCTGCAAGGTCGTGCCTACGATCTGGTAATCGATACCACTGTAGCCCTCACCTTTCTGAGCTACCACGGGTTCAGGCAAATCGATCCGCTCACCTGGCCTGCTGCTATAAGCCCCATCCGGCTCATAATCAGAGGTCGACGCAGGCTGCGGAGCAGCGACTGGCGTACCACAAGAAGTGCAGAAACGAGCATTAGGCGCAAGCTGCGCATTACATTGAGGGCATTGCATAATTGGCTGTGCTCCTTCAAATTAGCAGATATCAATGAGCTACCGTATTCCGAGGCGCCAAACGGGCCTGAGAGCTCAACTCAAACCTCGCACTCCTGCAGAGCCATAATCCATGCAGGCAAAAGCCTCACTGCAAGATTATACGAAGAAGTTTGAAAATAAGTTACGCAAAAACTGCACTCTTTGAAAGGAGCAACCACCACGCAAAACCAACACTACCCACTCTTATTCAAAGTAGTGAGAAATTCAGCGTTACTACGGGTCTTAGCCATGCGGGTCAGCACCAACTCAGTGCCCTCACCCTCACCGAGCATGCTCACCATACGGCGCAGCGTCCACACCTGCCGCATCGAATCGCCCAACAGCAACTCCTCGCGGCGCGTGCCACTCCGCGCAATGTCGATGGCAGGGAACACACGCTTCTCGGCCAACTTGCGATCCAAGTGCAACTCCATGTTGCCGGTGCCCTTGAACTCCTCGTAGATCACATCGTCCATGCGGCTGCCGGTATCGACCAAGCAGGTCGCGATGATCGTGAGCGAGCCACCGTTCTCGATGTTACGCGCAGCACCGAAGAACCGTTTGGGCGGGTAGAGCGCCACCGGGTCGATACCACCCGAAAGCGTGCGGCCCGAGGGCGGCATATCCAAGTTGTAGGCGCGCGCCAGCCGCGTGATCGAGTCCATCAGAATGACCACGTCCTGGCCACCCTCGACCAAACGCTTGGCCCGCTCCAAGGTCATCTCGGCCACCTTGGTGTGATCCTCGACCGGCTCATCGAAGGTCGACGAGATCACCTCGCCACGCACCGAACGGCGCATATCGGTGACCTCCTCGGGGCGCTCGCCGATCAGCAGCACCATCAGATGGATATCGGGGTGATTGGCGGTGATGCCGTTCGCGATCGCCTTGAGCAGCAGCGTCTTGCCCGCCTTGGGAGGCGAAACGATCAGACCACGCTGGCCGCGCCCGATCGGTGCCACCAGATCGACCACCCGCGTCGAGAGGATATTCGGTTCAGTTTCGAGTTTGAGCTGTTGATTCGGGAAGATCGGTGTGAGCTGATCGAAGGCCGGACGTTTGCGTGCGGTTTCCGGATCGACGCCGTTGATTAACTCCACGCGGAGCAGCGAGTAATAGCGCTCGCTCTCCTTTGGTGGACGGATCTGGCCCCAGATACGGTCGCCCGTACGCAGGCCGAAGCGGCGGATCTGCGATTGCGACACATACACATCGTTTGGGCCGGGCAGCATCCGCTCGCCACGCAAGAACCCAAAACCATCCGAGACGATATCGAGAATACCATCGTTGAGGGAATGTCCGGCTTCTTCCGTCTGGGCTTGGAGGAGTTTGAAGATGAGATCTTGCTTTTTCAGCCCGCTCACGCCGCTGATATCAAGCTTCCGCGCCATTTCGCGCAGATCGCTTAACGTCTTTGTCTCCAACTCCGCTACATTACTCACTGGCTTCTCCTTGATGGTAGTTTGGTACTTGTGGAGGAACTTGAGGAAGGGTTAGCATGCACCAGAAGGCATCGAGGCAGCAACTCAAGCATATCCATGCAGTGTCACCTACCATCCATAGCTAATGACAAATCACACTTTTACAAAGGACAAACAAAGCTAAGGAGCTATCTCTCATGGCCAAGCTCTTAAGTACAACCCATTAACACATTGGGAAACACGTGTGTGGCATACGAGGTCCCTCTGCGGGAAACCAAGTCACCTGAATATAAGGATATACGTACACCACTGGGCTACCGTGATAGTCCGTACAAGGCAGCATGTTGCATGCCAATCAGCCATTATGCAGATAGCACATCAGACGCGACTAGGGGGAGTAAACCATCTTGATGACACGAGGTGGTGTCATTCAGCACGAGCGCACAAGGTCATGTAAGCAAATGTGGCGACGCTCGTAATACAGAGTATAGCACAGATGTCAAGATTTCGCTACTATACGCTCTACTTCCAGCCTAGTAGCATGGTGCGCCCACCATGAAATGCCCCAACGAGCTTATCGTTATGCATTACTCCCTCAAAGAACGACAGATACCCAGCCCAAGTCACGATGAATAAACGGCATAGTGACATCTACGCCATAAAAAGCGATATGAATTATCATGGTTCTTCAGTACACGAAGAACAATGACGTAATCCTCAACATAAAATACTGAGAATAGATATCGGATGGGAATGAACAAAATACGGAAAGACCAATGAAGGCTCAACTATTTCGGAGTGTAATTTCTACCTTGGGCAGGTACTTTTGTAGTTAATCCTCGTATCAGCAAGTTTTGGGCCACAACCTCCCTCTCTGTGCCCAACTGTAACAAAAACGCTCAAGGTGTTATAGATTTCGCACGTAAGCTATAGGTTCTATCTACACACAGACGGATCACATGGGGTTGAAACAGTTGACAGTGAGCTATACGATGGCGTACAATGCGGCAGAAAGTAGCTTTGAACGGTGATTTTTCGCCGTGCCCAAATTCGTAAGGATATATGGTTATGCAGAGGCTCTCCAGCGCCGAGATTCGCCAACGATATTTGTCCTTTTTTGAAGCACATGGTCATACAAATGTCCCAAGCGCCTCATTAATTCCCGCAAATAACCCAACATTGCTGTTTACCAATGCCGGGATGGTGCCATTTGTCGATACCTTTTTAGGGCTCGAACAACGCCCCTATACCCGCGCGGTATCAGCCCAAAAATGTCTGCGCGTTTCCGGGAAGCACAACGATCTTGAAGAAGTTGGCCCCTCGCCACGCCACCATACCTTCTTCGAGATGCTCGGTAACTTCTCGTTTGGCGATTACTTCAAGGCAGAAGCCATTCCAATGGCGTGGAAGCTGCTAACCGAGGTGTTCGAGCTGCCGGTCGAGCGGCTCTGGTTCACGGTGTTCGAGGGTAACGACCGCGTGCCCGCCGATACCGAGGCCGAGCAGCTTTGGATCAAGGCTGGCGCTAGCCCCGACCGCATTCTCCGCTTCGGCGAAAAAGATAACTTCTGGGTGATGGGCGATACTGGCCCCTGCGGCCCCTGCTCCGAGATCACGATGTACATCGGCGAGGATCTCAGCAAGATGTCAGCCGAAGGCGTCAACAGCGATGATCCCGATTACGTCGAGATCTGGAACAACGTGTTTATGCAGTTCGACCGCGCCACCATGAAGCCGCTGCCTCGCCCCTCCGTCGATACGGGCATGGGCCTGGAGCGCATGGCTATGGTGATGCAGGGCGTCCACGCCACCTACGACACCGACCTGTTCGTGCCGATCATCCAACGCACCATCGAACTGGCCGGCACCGACGAAAAGCACTACCGCGCCAATCTCTCGCCCTACCGCGCCGTCGCCGACCACACCCGCGCCATTACGTTCCTGATCGCCGATGGCATCCTGCCCGGCAACGAGGGCCGTTCGTATGTGCTACGCCGCATCCTGCGCCGCGCCGCCTACCAAGGGCGCTTGATCGGCCTCACCAAGCCGTTCCTGGCCGAAACCGCTGCTGTCGTGATCGACCAGATGGGCGAGGCGTACCCGTCATTGATCAGCCGCCGCCAGTTCATCCTCGAGTCGATCACCGATGAGGAGGAGCGCTTTGGCCGCACCATCAGCAGCGGCCTGATCAAGCTCGACACGCTCATGCAGCGCATGGCCAGCCAAAATGAGACGGTGCTCTCCGGCGAGGAGGCCTTCCGCCTCAAGGATACCGACGGCTTCCCGCTCGACTTGACTCAGAAGATTCTGGCCGAGAAGGGCATGACCGTCGATGAGGCGGGCTACGAGCAAGCGCTTGAGCAGCAGCGTCAGCGCAGCCGCGCCGCTACCCAATTCAAGCGTGGCGCCGAGGCCGAGGTTTGGGCCGAGATGGACCTGCCCGCCACCGAATTCACTGGCTACACTACCACCGTCGATCAGGGACGCGTGCTGGCGATCGTCGCCGATGGCGATGCGCTTAGCTCCGCGCAGGCTGGCCAATCCGTGCAGATCGTGCTCGACCGCACGCCCTTCTACGCCGAGAGCGGCGGCCAAGTTGGCGATAGCGGCGTGCTGATCGCGCCCGTCGGCAAGGTGCGCATCACCGATACGGTGCGGCCCATCCCCGGCCTGTCCGTCATGATCGGCACCGTCACCGAGGGCACGGTGGGAGTCGGCGATCAGGTCGAGGCCCGCGTCGATGCCGAGCGCCGCAACGACATTATGCGCAACCACACCGCCACGCACTTGCTGCACCGCGCCCTCCACGATGTGCTGGGCGATCACGCAACACAGGCTGGCTCGCTGGTCGCACCCGATCGGCTGCGCTTCGACTTCAACCAGCCGCGCGCGGTCACACCCGAGCAACTGCGCGAGATCGAACGACGCGTCAACGCCTGGATTCGGGCCGATACGATCGTCGAGTGGGAAGTGACCGACTACCAGGACGCGCTGAACCGAGGCGCGATGGCCCTGTTCGGCGAGAAGTACGGCGACCGCGTGCGCATGGTGACGGTTGGCTGCGCCGATAGCGACTCGCCGCACGCCCACGCCGATGCGCAGACGACGCTCATGTGCTCGCGCGAGTTGTGCGGTGGCACGCACGTGGCCCGCACAGGCGAGATCGGCTTCTTCAAGATCGTGAGCGAGAGCGGCGTCTCCAGCGGCGTGCGCCGTATCGAGGCACTCACTGGGACGGGTGCAGAAGCCTGGATCGAAGCGCAAGCGAACACCACCCGCGAACTCTCGGCTCGCCTTGGGGTGCCCGCCAACCAACTGCTCGAACGAATCGAGCACCTGCAAGCCGAACTCAAACAGCGCCAACGCGAGCTCGAAACGCTGCGGGCCCAAAACGCACGCGGCGCACTTGAAGGGCTGCTGGCAAACGTGCGCGAGGAGAACGGCCTGAAGTTCTTGGCCGCCCGCGTCGAAGCCGCCGATGCGAATCGGCTGCGCGAAATGGGCGATTGGCTCCGCGACAAGCTCGGCAGTGGCGTCGTGGTGCTCGGCACGGTGCTGAACGAGAAACCACAACTACTCACAATGGTCACTCCCGACCTGGTCAAACAGGGCTATCACGCTGGCAACCTGGTTCGCGCGCTCGCCCAAGTGGTGGGAGGCGGCGGTGGTGGACGGCCTGACATGGCTCAGGCTGGAGGGCGCGATATCAGCAAGCTCGATCAAGCGCTTGCCGAAGCGTATGCGTTACTTCAAGCGCAAGTAGCACGGTAACATAGTACTGGGTGGCACGGCTCGGCTGTGCCACCGGTAAATTCGCACCGGCTGCCCATACCTCAGGCCACCGGATGCCCACTCATGAGGTCATAGATCTTTACATCGCAGATTGCCTCATATGCAGCAAATTGACGGAGGGTTTGCATGGCGGAAGAATCGGCTCTAGTTTTTATCGCCCCTGAAGACAACCTCGATGAGATCGAACAGAAGATCCGCGCGGTTGGCAACAATACCATCGAGTTGCTTGTGCCCGATGGTACCGCTGTGCTTCAGGTGCTCGGTGGCTTTGCACGGCTACGACAATCGCTGGAGCCCGACAAGATCAGCCTATTGGTGATCAGTTCCGACGAAAAGACGCTGAATGCCGCACGTCTCAATCAATTCGAAACCATCAGCGTCCAAGGTGCACGGGTGGCCCCACCGCCACCAAGCTACGGAACAGCGCACAGCAGCAGCAACACCATAGTGCTCCCACGCGACGAAGAATCGCAATTCTTCGAGGCGCTCGACCAACTCCCGCAGGATCGCTACGCGGGTGAAGATGATGCCGATCTCTACGCCGCGCTCGACGACCTCTCGGATGTGATCCAGAGCACCGCATCGAGCCAACCCGCCGCACCACAAACCATGAGCCGCGACGACGAGTTCGCCGCATCGCTCGACGACTGGTCGATGGGCCTCGACGACGAGTACAGCCTCAATACCCAAGAGACACGCCGCGTCCCAACCGAAGCGCCACGCCGTCGCGTTCGTCCAGAGGACCTCGAACTCAGCGCCGAGGAGATCAGCCGCAACACGCCCTCATCGCGCCGCAGCGCGGCATCACGCCCACGCCCCTCAGCCCGAGCCGAGCGTGTTGATGACCGCTACGACGATCGCTACAGCAGCCGCACCACAGCGCGCAGCCGCTCTCGCGCACGCTGGGAGGACGATGAGGAAGATGCGTATTACGCCCCACGCCCGTGGTGGCGCAACCCCACGCTGATCCTCGTCCTCATCATGTTGGCGCTGCTGCTCATCTTCGCTATTTGGTTCTTCAGGCAACGCACAACCGTTGGCATCATACTGCCGGGCGGCGAGATAGTCTCGCAACCCTACACCAACGAAATATTCCCGATCGGCGCAACAGCCAGCACCGACACGGTGCAAGCCCGTGTCGTACAAGCCAACGCCGAATTTCAACTCCGTGGGGAAGTGCTGAACGAAACACTCAGCCCAGCCAGCGCGGCCCGTGGCACCATTACCATCATCAACCGCATCAACCAGGAGTTCCCGTTGCCGGCTGAGACCCAATTCGTCGCGATCAAAGAGGACGGCCAGGAGGTGCGTTTCCGGCTTGAACAGCCGGTCACCGTGCCTCCCGCCACTACCAGCACCAGCCTGACGGGCACCAGCACCACCTTCGGCCAGATCGAAGCCACCGTCGTGGCGCTCTCGGGTGGCGCCGCCTCGAACGTGGGCGAAAACACCATTCAGCAGATTATCCTGCCCGGCCAAGAACCGATCTTCAACAATACCGGCAACCTTGGCTTCCTGAACGGTCCGATCACTGGCGGCGAAGATCTGCCACAACGGATCGTCACCGAAGCGGAGGTCGAACGTTACCTGAGAGAAGGGATCATCGGCCTGTACAACGCGGGCCTCGATGCTCTGCGCAACCAAATCGATCCCTCAGAGGACATCGAGCAACCCCTGATCTGGCCGAGCCTCAACGATTTGGGCAAACCGGAATTCTACGAGATCTCCGTGGACCCACCCAACGGGCAGGAGGTTGACCCGAACAACCCAGTGTTCACCATCACCCTGCGCGCCTCGTTCAGTGCGCTAGCAGCGCCCAAAAATTTATCAGTCAGGGCACAACTGGAGAAGCCCGTAGTGGTTAATCACTTCCTCAGGCAGAACATCTGCCCGACGGGTTCCGAAATAGGCGTCAAATTAGAACATTACCAGTGGGATGGCCAAAGCCTCACTGGCGATGGCATTGTCTCCTGTACGCCTAGTGAGACCCTGACAGCCGATCTTGTCTCAGCGGTGAAACTGGCGATCGCGGGAAAACCGTATGCCGAAGCCGTCGAGGCGCTCGATGCGCTTCAAGAGCGCGGAGCCATCGCAGGGTACGAGTTGCCCGAACGCAACAGCTTCCCCGCCTACGACTTCTTCCTAAACGTTACCGAAATTCGCTTGAGCGCCACAGCAACCCCCACCGAGGCCCCATGACATTCCACGACCTTGGCCGAATTATGGCGCTCGATGTTGGCGGACGGCGCATTGGCGTCGCGCTGAGCGACTCCACGCGCACGCTCGCCTCGCCGCTCACCACCATCCGGGCCGAACCACGTGCCCGCGCCCTCACTCAGATCGCCACACTGATCGCCGATTACGACGTGCACGAACTCGTGATCGGCCTGCCACTCACCCTCAGCGGTGAGATCGGGCCACAGGCGCAACTGGTGCAAGCGTTCGCCGACGAACTGCGCGACAAAATCAGCATCCCCATGCACATGTTCGACGAACGGCTCACCACCGTCGCCGCCGAGCGCATGATGCAGGAGCTTGGCATCAAACCCGAGCGCCGCAAAGAGCGTATCGACGAAGTGGCTGCCTCCATCATCCTGCAAGACTACCTCGACACACAGCGCGAAGAACCACGCATCCCCCACCACGAATAAACGCGGGAGCGTCCCCGCGTTCATCTCGCCAATCGGTAAGCAGTTTGTTTTGGGGAAGAAAGCGCAACCGCAACGTGATCGCCCGTCGCTGCGGGGCAACCCCGTCGTGTGGAGCGTTGGCCCGGCGGGCGGGGAGCGCCGAAACGCGCCGGATTCCCGCCCAACAGCCGTGCCACACCCTATCGAGGAGCCACAAACAACCCGATCGAAGCGCTCGTCAGTGTCGATCCATTCGTAGGATCCAACTCCAACAACTCGACCGTGATATCGCCACCGATTGGCGGCTCTGTAAACATCAGCGAGGCGTTAAACGTGGAGCCTCCGCCGTTGCGCACCACCTCAAAGTTGCCCGAGCCGATCACCGCATTCTGCGCGTTGTAGATGCGGTACGTCAACTGACCGCCCGCCGGATAGCGCGTCGTGCGACCCGTCAGCACAACCGGACTGCCCACCTGCGTGCCGGGTGGCGGAGTATCGATCAAGATCTGCGCCTTTGGCGGCGGTGCCACATACAGCGTAATCTCCGCGCTCGCATTCTGATCGCTGAGGATCACCCGAATATTGCCGCCGTTCGCAGGCTCGCTGAAGTAGATCGACGCATTAAAGCGCCCGCGCCCACCAACAACACCATCAACAGGCAACGTGCCAATACCGATCTGCTGGCCGTTCGCATCCAACACGCGGTACTGCAACAGCCTGCCGGAGGGAAACTGATTCAGATCGCCCGTCAGCACCGCAGGGCTGCCCACCTGCGTGCCAGGCGCCGGTGTGTTGATGCGGATCGCCTGATACTGCGCCAACACATCAAGCTCAACGGCTTGGGCGCCGTTCACCGAACCATCGGCGTTCATATCGGCGATCTCAACGCGGATACGCCCACCATCGCGGGGCACTTGGAACACCAACGACGCATTAAACGTCGCGCCCTGCCCAGGCTGACCAGACACCGGGAACGTGCCACCGCCGATCTGATCGCCGTTCGCGTTGAAAATGCGGTACGCCAACGTGCCACTGCTCGGGAAGCGCGCGGTGCGCCCCGTCACCACCACCGGGCTGCCCACCAACGTGCCAGCCGAAGGCGTATCGATCATCACATGCTGGGCGAGCGGCGCCACAAACAGGCTGATCGAACTCGTCGCATACTCCTGATCGAACAGTTCGACGCGGATCGTATCGCCGTTGCGAGGCAGATCAAAAAACACTTCGCCCACAAAACTGCGTGGCAACCCGTTCGGCCCGCTCACAGGGATAGAGCCAGCGCCGATCTGCCGCTCCGCGCTGTTAAAGACGCGGTAACCCAGCGTGCCATCGGCGGTGCCGCGCGCAGTGCGCCCCGTCAACACCACCGGGCTGCCCACCTGCGTACCGGGAGCCGGCGTATCGATCGAGATCGACTGATACTGCGCATCGACAGCTAATTCGAGCGTTTGCACAGCGGCCACAGCAGCCGGCACATTCGAGCGCTCAAAGATCTCCGCCCGAATAATGCCACCATCCTGCGGCAAGCGGAACGACAATTCAGCGGAGAAACTGCCCGGTTGCCCAGCCTCGCCGTTCACCGGGAACACGCCTTCACCAAGCAACGTTCCGTCACGCTCAAGGATACGATAGTTGAGTTGTTGATTCTGAGGCAAACGGGCCGTGCGCCCAGTGATCACCATTGGGCTGCCCACCAAGGTGAGGCGCGGTGGCGAATCGAGAATGATCGCCTGGGGTTGAAGCGTCAGTGGAGTGGCATCACTCGAAACGATCACCGTCGATTCCGGTGCGCCAGTAGCAGCAGCCTCGGCAGGGGGATAGCCTTCGGCGAGAGGCAAGTAGTTTGGCGTAGTGCCAATACTTGTCGGAGTCTCTTGGGATGCGGTTGTTCCAAGGCTACAGGCAGCCAAAAACCCAGCCAAGCACAGTGCCGCCACCAGCCGAAAACAAGAGCTTAGCATCTTGAAACGGAGACAAGTCATGGCAGCTTCTCCCGTATACGTAGAGCATAATACGGTTGCTTGATATGCAAAGCACATCAATGCAGAGAGGACAAACACATTATACAAGAAGAACGGGGATGGAGCATTACTCCATCCCCGCCGCTATTTCGAAGTCCGTTCCAGACCTACGAATGACCCTCATCGCCAGCGGGCTGCTGACCGGGCACCTCGCCATGGCCGCCTGCGGTAGCGGGTCGGCCCAGCAAACGCAGCGCCGCATCGGCCACCGCGCCCACAGTGAGGCCGTAGTGCTCGTAGATCTCCTTGTACGGCGCGGAAGCACCGAACTGCTCGATGCTGATCACCTTGCCCGCATCACCGACCCAGCGGTGCCAGCCCAGGCCCACACCCGCCTCGATCGAGACGCGCGCGCGCACACTCGGCGGCAACACCTCGTCGCGGTACGACTGCGGTTGCTGCACAAACAGTTCCCAGCTCGGGAAGCTCACCACGCGGGCCTTCACGCCCTGCTTGGCCAACTCCTCCTGCGCCTCCAGGATCAACGACACCTCCGAGCCACTCGCCATCAGGATCACGTCCGGCGTGCCCTCGGAGTCGCGCAGCACGTAGGCGCCCTTGCGCACGCCCGCCGCCGAAGCCAACACGCTCTGATCGAAGATCGGCAACTTCTGGCGCGAGAAGATCAGCGAGGTCGGCGCGTGGTTGCGCTCGATCGCTATCTGCCACGCCACCACGCTCTCGTTCGCATCGCCGGGGCGCAGCACCACCATATTCGGAATAGCGCGCATCGCCGCCAGATGCTCGACGGGCTGGTGCGTAGGGCCATCCTCGCCCAAGCCGATGCTATCGTGCGTAAAGACGTAGATCACGGGATGGCCCGATAACGCCGACAAGCGCACCGCGCCGCGCATGTAGTCCGAGAATGTGAAGAACGTGCCGCCGTACACGCGCACACCGCCGTGAGCGGCCATACCGTTCAGTATCGCGCCCATGCCGTGCTCGCGCACACCGAACCAAATATTGCGGTTCGTCTCGCTGCCGGGCTGGAAGCTCAAATCGCCCTTGGTCGACATCTCGTTCGAGGAGGCCAAGTCGGCAGAGCCACCGATCAGCCAGGGGATCTTCGCCTTCAACGCCTCAAGCGCCTTGCCCGAAGCCTGGCGCGTCGCCAGTTCGCCATCGGCAGGCGAGAACGTCGGCAGATCGCTGTCCCACCCCTCCGGCAATTCGTTCGCAAAGGCCAGCTTCAACTGCGCGGCCTCGGTGGGGAAGGCGGCTGCATACGCCTCGAAGCGCTGCTGCCAGGCCGCCTGCAACTCGGCACCGCGCGTGCCCAATGCGCGCATATGCTCCAACACCTCGCCTGGCACCACAAACATCGCGTCGGGGTCCCAGCCGAAATACTCCTTGGTCTTGCGCAAGTTCTCGGGGCCGAGCGGGCTTCCGTGCACTTTGTTCGTGCCTGCCAACGGGCTGCCGTAACCGATCACGGTGCGCACCGAGATCAGCGAGGGGCGCTCGTCTTGCTGCGCCTCTCGGATGGCCTGCTCGATCGCGTCGAGGTCGTTGCCATCCTCCACGCGCGAGGTGTGCCAACCATACGCCTCGAAGCGCTTCAGCACATCCTCCGTGAAGGCCAGGTCCGTCGGGCCATCGAGCGAAATCTTGTTATCGTCGTAGAGATAGATCAGCTTGCCCAGCTTCAAGTGACCAGCCAGCGAAGCCGCCTCGGAGGCTACACCCTCCATCACATCGCCATCGCTCACGATCGCGTAGGTGTAATGGTCGATCAGCTCGTGGCCGGGGCGATTGTAGGTGGCGGCCAAGAAGCGCTCGGCGATCGCCATGCCCACGCCGTTCGCCAAACCCTGGCCGAGCGGTCCGGTCGAAACCTCGACACCCGGCACCAAATGGCTCTCGGGGTGGCCCGGCGTCTTGGAACCCCACTGACGGAAGCGCTTCAGGTCGTCGAGCGAGAGATCGTAGCCCGTCAAGTACAACAGGCTGTATATCAACATCGAGCCGTGTCCAGCCGAAAGGATAAAGCGATCGCGATTGATCCAGTGCGTATCCTGTGGATTGAAGCGCAAGAAGCGGCTCCACAGCACATACGCCATCGGTGCAGCGCCCAACGGCAAGCCCGGGTGGCCGGAATTAGCCTGCTGCACTCCATCAATTGAGAGGACACGGATCGTATTGACTGCAAGTGTATCAAGCTCAGTAAAAGCCATAGTATCTCGTTTTGGTTTTCACGTCCTCACAAAGGCTACGCAAAACCCAAAACAGCTCCTTTCTATTGGCGGCTATTCCAATCGGCTAGGAACTGGGCGATCCCTTTGTCGGTGAGCGGATGCTTCATGCTCATCTCAAGCACCTTGAAGGGGCAGGTCGCAATATCCGCACCTGCTAGCGCACTCTCCACAATATGGCGTGGGTGACGCAGCGAGGCCGCCAACACTTTCGTCTGAATATTGTGTTGGCGATAGATCTGCACAATCTCACGAATGAGCGTCATGCCCTCAACGCCAGTATCATCGACACGGCCAATAAATGGGCTGATGATAAAAGCACCAGCGCGAGCCGCGAACAATGCCTGATTCGCATTGAAACACAACGTGACATTTGTGCGGATATTCGCCTTCGCGAGTTGATACACCGCTTTCAAACCTTCGATCGTGCTTGGAACCTTGATAATCACATTGGGATGCCACTGCGCGTACTCGTGACCCTCACGCACCATACCCTCGGCATCGAGCGAAATCGTCTCAGCGCTGATCGGGCCATCCACCAAAGAGGCTATCTCCTGAATCGTCGTTCGAAAATCGGCACCCTTCTCACGCGCCATCAGGGTGGGGTTCGTCGTCACGCCACTAATAATGCCCCAACTTGCTGCCTCACGAATTTCGTTAATGTTGGCAGTGTCGATGTAGAGTTGCATGACTCACACTCCTTGCGTCTATATTGTCCTAATTGGTCAAATCAATTAGGAATCTGCAGATGATAAGCCGTGGTGATTATGTTGGCAACAGCGGTGTATGCATAGGATTATAACACGTTGCTTTCATCACTCGTAAAAGGCATCATTTAGGCACAACAGTGTTATGTTTCCCTGCACATTTTGGTTGAAAACATTTCATCTTTCAACCTTTTCTTACATCGCAAGAAAAACGAAAAGTACCTTGCTGCCGCAGACGAAAGCTGATTTGATAGCGCCGCCATTCAATGGATCGAGCAGGGCATGCAAAAGTTGACGAAAAATGATAAAATAGAAGCATCTATCAACCACTATCGTCCGAACCAAGGAGGCAACGCCCATGATCAGCCAGCGCATGAAACAACTTCGCCAGGCGCGAGGCATGTCGCTTGGCGACCTTGCGGCAGCCTTAGACGGCGCAGTCACCAAACAGGCGCTCTCGAAGTACGAGCTTGGCAAAGCGCGCCCCTCGCCCCGCATGCTCACGCAACTTGCGCGGGTGTTTGGCATTCAGCCGAGCCAACTGCTCGCCCCGCCAACCTTCACCATCGAGATCATCGGCTATCGGCGGCGCGCCACGCTGCCCAAGCGCGAACAAGCTCGCCTCGAAAGCCAGATCGCCGAAACCCTCCTCCAGCGCGTTCAACTGCAAGATCGGCTGCAACTCGCTGCTAGTAGCACCATCGCCATCCAATCGTTGCCGATCACGCAGGTGGCCGAGGCCGAACAGGCCGCCGAGACGCTGCGCGAGACGTGGGAGCTTGGCAGCGAACCGCTCGCCAACCTCACCGCCACGCTGGAGGATCATCACGTCCATGTGCTGAATATCGACGGTGACGCACGCTTCGATGGCATCGCTGCCGTGGCCCGCGACGAAACAGGTCCGCGCGCCGCTGCGATCATCTGCGATCACAAAGCCTCCGGCGAACGCCAACGCCTCAACCTCGCCCACGAGCTAGGCCACCTCGTACTCGATGTGAGCGCATTGCCCGCCGAAGAGATCGAGGCCTCCGCGTTCCGCTTCGGTGCTGCGTTGCTAGCCCCCGCCGCTCATATGCGCCAACAGATCGGGGAACGCCGGAGTCATCTCACCACTGAGGAGTTGTTGTTGCTCAAGCAACACTTTGGACTCAGCATCCAAGCGTTGCTGCGCCGCATGTGCGAGCTTCAGATCATCACCGAAACGTACTACCGACAATGGCAGATCGACATTAGCCGCCTGGGATGGCGCAAACAGGAGCCGAACGAACTCCCGCGCGAAGAACCGACATGGCTGCGGCGTCAACTGCTGCGGGGCATCGCCGAAGAGTTGCTCACTCCCGACGAGGCCATCCAACTCGATCCGAGCCTCGCCAACAGCCCACTGCTCCCGCGTCGGGCGGCGCTCGCCCTCTCGCTCGCCGAGCGACGACAACTGCTCGCCGAACAAGCCAACCAACTGGCCGCTACGTATACTCCCGATCCCGATTGGCAAGCCTTGCAGGGAGACGACATCGTTGACGACTACTAAAGCACCAAGCATCGTACCACAACGAAGCGAGATTTGGCTAATCAATCTCGATCCTACGGTTGGCTCCGAAATCCGCAAGACTCGCCCGGCGATCGTTGTCAGTGCCGATGCGGTAGGCGTGCTGCCCGTCAAACTGATCGTGCCGCTGACCAGCTGGAACGAAAGCTACCGCGACAAACTGTGGCTCATCGAAGTCACCCCAACCCGCACCAACGGCCTCGCCAAGCCCTCCGCCGCCGATGTGCTGCAACTGCGCTCCGTTGCGCTCGAGCGCTTCATCTCTCGCATAGGCCGCATGCCAGCCAGCCAAATGAACGAGATCGCCGCTGCGATTGCGCTCGTCGTCGAACTTCAAATATAACAGATCGCATCACTATCAACATCAAGATAATTTTACAGATGGGATAAATATGCAATAAGGGCTTGATGCTATTCTTGCCTCGGCAGACAACAGCTTATCGGGAAACTGATAATATGATGAGAAAAAACATCAGAAGATCTCAAACCCTTGAATTACTCGCAGATTTGTGCTAGAATAACTTTGCATAATATTATAAATGATTATCTACAGAAAGCCGGTAGGAAGTGAACGATACACTTAGCCTGCTGATGTCCACGGCCCGCAAGCAGCGGTACCTTACATTTGCACAGGTTTTGGAACATATCCCTCGGCCCGAGCAAGCACCCGACCTCCTCGAACGCCTCTACATGCATTGTCAAGCCGAATCAATCACGATCTACGCAGAGCCACACGTTTCACCCTCCTCCGACGATGATGCCGAAGAACCTCCAGAGCCAGATGAACTCGATGCCGAGCTTGAACAAGAAGGGCTCGATATCAATGATCCAGTCCGGCTCTACCTCCACGAAATAGGTCGCGTTAAACTCCTCTCCGCTCAAGAAGAAATCATCCTTGCGCAACAGATCGAACTAGGCGATGCCGCCGCCGAGCACCTGCGCCGAGGCAACTACACTCCCCAAGAGCGCATCCAACTCCAACGCGCTGTCTACGAGCGCGACAACGCCCGCGAGTACCTGATCCGCGCCAATCTACGCTTGGTCGTCTCGATTGCCAAGAAATACCTAGGCCGTGGCCTCTCGTTCCTCGATCTCATTCAAGAGGGGAACTTGGGCCTGATGCGCGCCACCGAAAAGTTCGATTACCACAAAGGCTTCAAATTCTCGACGTATGCCACCTGGTGGATACGCCAAGCGATCACCCGCGCCATCGCCGATCAGAGCCGCACAATTCGGCTTCCCGTCCACGTTGGTGAAACGATCAGCCGGATTAAGCGCACAAGCAGCAAGCTTCAGCAGCATATGGAGCGCGAGCCAACCCCCGACGAAATCGCCGACGCGATGGATATGCCGAGCGAGAAGGTACGGCGCGTGATCAACGTATCGCGTCAGTCAATTTCGTTGGAGACACCAGTAGGGAGCGAGGGGGATTCGGTTCTTGCCGACTTCATTGAGGACAACCACGATACCGCCCCAATCGAGCAAGTAGCGACACAGCTACTGCGCGAACAACTCAACGTTGCCCTGGAGAAGCTTCCCGAACGCGAACGCAAAATCATTCAACTGCGCTACGGGCTCTACGATGGTCAGTATCGCACACTTGAGGAAGTAGGGCGCGAATTTGGCATTACGCGTGAGCGAATCCGCCAAATCGAGGCCAAAGCGTTACGGAAGCTTCGACACCCACATTATGGGAGGCACCTGCGCGGCTACCTTGAGTAGCGCGTAGTAGCGCAGGTTACAACGACAACACCTGCATCAACAGCACCCCCATCGTTGCGCCGATAACGAGCACACTCATCAGACCGACCGGGGCATCGAGGGGGTGCGTTGAACGGGGCCGACGCACAAACACCATCGCGCCCAGCAGTGTCGCAGGCAACGCCAGCGCGCCGCCGAACAGCACCAGCGAGACCACACCAGCCCCCACAAACAGGCTTCGCAAACGGGCCTTACCGGCCTGTGCAATCTCTTTCGCACACGGATCAAGCCAAATCATCACCGCGATCGGCGTGGCAAATGCGGCCACCACATATGCCGCCAGGCAGAGAGCCAGCGTCGCGGTTGGTGAGGCCGCCAGGCTCCACACCTGGTCGCTCGGCAGCACCAAGCCCAAGCCAATCACCAATGTCACAATGTGGATCAGTTGATCGAGCAGAAACGGCACAATCGGCGGGCCAGCGACCATCGAGCCGTAACGCACCTTCCACCAATCGGTGAGCGTATGCACAACGGTGATCCCCAGGATCAGCGGCCAAAGGGCTACCACGCTCGCTTCGAACAGCGGCAGAACAGCCATACAGACCAAAACAATTGCGCCATGAATGAGAAGGCCATCCCAACGCTGTTTGCGAGCCACTAACCAGCTCGGCTGAAACATGAAATCAGCCGCTAAATGCGCTAACAGAAATAAATAAAACATTGTATCCCCCCCTTGGCAACCTCATTTCGGTGCCTAATGCTACTCAAAAAGCCGTGCACCCAACGATGCGACTTTTTGAGGTGAGTATTATAGCCACTGCGTTCAGCGCCTGCCATGAGAAATGGTGCGTCACCATTGCTCCAAGGCTGTTTCGAGCCGTTGCAGATTTGGTACGCTCACCTGCGTGCGTTCAACCCGTATCAGTTGCTGATCGCGTAGCATGGATAGAACACGGTTCACTGTCTCGCGCGTGGTGCCCGAGAGGCTAGCCAGATCGTTTTGCGTCAGGCGCAGATTGATGCGCGTTTCACCAGCCTCAGACACGCCGTAGGCCGCAGCAAGTTGTAGGAGTTGATACACAACGCGCCGTGGTGCCGAAATGCTCCCTAGTTGCTCGGCCTGTTGTGTGGTACGACGCAAGCGCAGTGCCATCGCCTCCAGCAGAGCGGCTGCGATCGAAGGACATGCCTCGATGGTGTGCAAGAAGGCATCTCGATGCAGCGTAAGCGTGGAGGTCGGACACATCGCCTGCGCGCTTGCCGAACGGGGTTGCCCATCGAGCAACGCTAGTTCGCCCATAAAATCGCCATCTCGGAAGATCGCGATCGTCAGCTCTTGTCCGGCTTCGCTCAGCGTAAAAATGCGCACTTGGCCCTGAATGATGATGTATAATACCCCGCCCAACGCGCCCTGATGAAAGATCATCTCTCCGCGCTCGAAGCTTTGCATTCCCACACTAGCCGCTAAAAAGGCTAGATGATCGGCCTCAAGACGGGCAAAAGCAGGTACCTTTTGTAGAAGTTGACGCTTGTCCATCATGCTGCCTCTTACGCCTTCGATCGCCTGTGACTGCATTATAGATGATCGATATTTCCAGTTCTATGATCGTTATCACGCTTCTGCGTGCAAAAATTCTCTAATCCTAACCTCGGTCGTGAACATGCTCCCGTTTGGCAATCAGGCGTTGGTCTGGTATGATGTACGGCCATGTTCTGGACAATCTCCGACCTACACTTATCCTTCGCCCGCCCGAAGCCGATGGACATATTCGGCGATCGCTGGAAGAATCATCCCGAGCGTATCGCAACGGCTTGGCGTGCGCGCGTGCGCAACGACGACACGGTGCTGATCGCTGGCGACATTTCGTGGGCAATGAAGATCGAGGATGCGCTCGTTGACCTAGAGTGGATCGCGCAATTGCCCGGCCAGAAGGTGATGATTCGCGGCAATCACGATTACTGGTGCCCACGAGGCGTAGGGCCGGTTCGTCGTCGCTTGCCCCCCACCCTCAGCATCCTCAGCGCCGATGCGATGATCGTCGATGATGCAGTTGTCTGCGGCACACGGGGCTGGATCACGCCCGAAACGACGGGTTTCTCGGCCAAAACCGACGAGCCGATCTACAAGCGCGAGCTCGATATGCTCGATCGGGCGCTGGCAGCTGCCACCAAGCTCGCAGAAAACAGCAAGCCGATCATTGTGTTGCTGCACTATCCGCCATTCGTCGAGCGCCGACCAACCGAGTTCGCCCGTCGCATCTGCGCCGCCGGGGCCGCCGCCTGTGTCTACGGGCACCTGCATCGCCCACAGGATTGGGCACATGCCACGCAGGGCGTTATCGAGGGTGTCGATTTCCAGCTCACCTCGTGCGATTACCTCAGCTTCGGTCCTGTGGCTGTGCGTGGCCTCAAACGCGCCCAACCGACCGTTTAGCCGTTATTCCCACTCAGCACGCTGTGCCAGGCCCAATGCGTACTCCGGCCACCATTCTCCAGCGCGTGGCCCACCCTTGCAGGTGCCATCCGATTCGCCCGGACCTTTCACCCACAGGTAGGCATCGACCAAGGGGCTATCGGTCTCGGTGGTGGGAGGCGTGCCGAGCGCCCGTCCCGGCGGGTTGCACCAGTTCTCGCCCGTGGGATCCTCGGAGACGGGTAGCGGACCCAAACCGTTGCGGCTCGTATCGATCACAAAATGAATCGGCTTCTCGGCGTTGATCGTCTTGGCGATCATCGTGCCGTAGTTGATCGTGTCGGAGGTCTTGATGAAGTTCGAGACGTTCAAAGCGAAGCCAGCCGCCAACTCCACCTTCACGCGCTTCAGGCGATCGGCCATCTCGGCCACCGACACCCACTGCGCGTTGCCAGCGTCGATATACACCGCCGTGTGCGGCAGCGTCGTGAGCTGCTCGACCGCATAGCTCAGCAATTCGTAGCGGATGCGCTGATTCTCGGGCGTCAGACAGGTGATGCCCGCCAACGCATCTGGCTCCAACACCACCACCGCAGGTTGGTCGCCGATCCCAGCCGCGAAGTCGTCGATCCAGGCGCGGTACCCATCCGGCGAATTGACTCCGCCACTAGAGTACAGCCCACAATCGCGCGCTGGAATGTTGTAGGCCACCATCACGGGCAAGGCACCCGCCTCGCGAATCTGGCGGATGCGGGCCGCCACCTCGCTGCGAATATCCTTGTTCCAATCGCCAAACCAATCGGCCTTGGAATGGCGCGCGATCTTTTCGAGCATCGCCGCATCGTCGGGGCGAGTTGAGCGCCACGCATCGATCTGACGCTGGGCATGCGAGTACGGATCAACGAACCAGCGCGTCTCGGCATTCAACAAGCGCGGGCCAACTGCGATAGAGGAATCGGGCGTGGGAAGGGCGGGCGAAGGCGTAGGCGCTGCCGTGGGAGGCACCGTTGGCGATGGTATCGGCGTTGGCGGCACATTGGTTGGTTCAGCAACCGTCACCATACCGCACCCCACGAGCAGGCTGGCCAACAAGCCCAATAGCCAATGAAAGCCCCGCATCTTTCACTCCTTTTTGGCATACGCACCAAACTTCCCACATAGACTAACCGTTACATTATGTCTATCTGCACAGAGTAGCCGAAGGAATCGCAATGGGCTAGAGCGTTGTACCGAGCATCTGCTCGAAGCCATATGCCTTGTTCAATTGTCGAGTGATGACTTGGACGAATACGAGGACGAGGATAGGATTCTGAACCACAACGCCGAGCGCCCAGGCGATCTGCAACAGTTCAGGATAACTGACGTTCGTAAAACAGACTGAGCGGATCGGGGCGATAGTCGCCGAACGGCTCGATCCGCCGGAAACCGAGATTCTCGTACAAGTTGATCGCCGCGTGCTGATAAATGCCAGTTTCGAGCCGAAGCGTGTTCACGCCCTGCGCAAGCGTGTAAGCCGCCAAATGCTCCACCATCCGCTTGGCCAAACCCATGCCGCGAAACTGCGGGCGCACGTACATGCGCTTCAGCTCGCCGTACTCGGAGCCGAACAACTTCACGCCGCCGCACCCAGCCGGCTGCCCATCCACGCGCGTCACAAAAAACGCCACACCCTGCTTTAGCAACTGCTCGACATTCAGGCCGTGACGACTCTCACTTGGATACCCCGGCGCCAACGCCTCTTCTAGCTCCGCGATCAGGGCCATCGCTTCCTCAGTATCGGGACGCTCTGCTGAAATAGTAACAGACATGCCAAACTCCCCAGAGGTTCAGGCAAAACACGCGCGATAGAGATCAAACCGGAGGACATTTCTGCGGAGTATAGCATGAATTTGAGAGTACAAAAAAGTAGCAAATTCGTGCTAAAATTTACTGGACAAATGGCCGTTTTAGCGGTATAATATGCCATGTTTGAGATATTATTGACGAGTAACACATCCGGTCATTCGGCGGCGTAGAATGCCGCCGATGATCATGTTTGGAGGCGAATATGGAGATCGGGATCGTCCGGCCCGTCAGCATCAACGAGGAGATGCGCACGGCCTATCTGGATTATGCAATGAGCGTTATCGTGTCGCGGGCACTGCCCGACGCGCGCGATGGCCTCAAGCCTGTCCATGTGCGTATTCTCTACGGCATGTGGGACATGGGCATTCGCCATAATTCAGCCTATAAGAAAAGTGCACGTATCGTCGGTGATGTTTTGGGTAAGATGCATCCCCACGGCGATACCGCGGTCTACGATGCACTGGCCCGCTTGGCCCAGCCCTGGAACATGCGCTACCCGTTGATCGATGGCCAAGGTAACTTTGGCTCGGTCGATGGCGACCCACCCGCCGCGATGCGCTACACCGAAGCGCGCCTCTCCGCAATCGCTGAAGAACTGCTGTTTGATATCGATAAAGATACCGTCGATTTCCGCGATAACTTCGACGGTTCGTACCGCGAGCCAACGGTGCTCCCCGCGCGCTTGCCGAACCTGCTGCTTAACGGCTCGGCAGGTATCGCCGTGGGTATGGCCACCAACATCCCGCCGCATAACCTTGGCGAACTGTGCGACGCGATCACGTTGCTGATCGATAACCCCGATGTCACCATCGATGAGCTTATCAAGGTGATGCCCGGCCCCGACTTCCCGACTGCTGGCTTGATCTTGGGCACCGAGGGCATTATGAACGCCTATACCACTGGGCGTGGCCATATCACCCTGCGGGCTAAAGCGCATATCGAGGAAGCCGCGCGCGGCGCCTACTACATCGTCGTGACCGAACTGCCCTACCAGGTCAACAAGGCGCGCCTGCAAGAGCGCATCGCCGAACTCGCCAAAGAGCGCAAGATCGAGGGTATCCGCGACGTGCGCGACGAGTCCGACCGCAGCGGTATGCGCCTGGTGGTCATCCTCAAACAGGATGCACAGCCGAAGAAGGTGCTCAACGCGCTCTACAAGCATACCCAGATGCAGACCACCTACGGCATCAACTTGCTTGCCCTGGTGCAGAACGGCATCCAGCCCCGCACGCTCACGCTCAAGCGCGCCCTGCAGGAGCATATCGATCACCGCCGCGAAGTCATTCGCCGCCGCACCGAGTTCGAATTGGCCAAGGCCCGCGCCCGCGCCCATGTCCTCGAAGGCCTCAAGATCGCGCTCGACAACCTCGACGAGGTGATCCGCACCATCCGCGAATCGCGTAACGCCGAGAGCGCCCGCAACAACCTGATCCGCAACTTTAAGCTGACCGAGATCCAGGCCCAAGCCATCCTCGAGATGCAGTTGCGCCGCTTGGCCGCCCTCGAACGCAAGAAGATCGAGGACGAGTACAAGGAAGTCATCAAGCAGATCGCCGAGTATGAGAGCATCCTGGCCGATCCTCGCAAAGTGCTCGACATTATCAAGCAGGATCTAGCGTACCTCAAGGAAAAATACAACGATGCCCGCCGCACCCGCATTATTGCCGATGCGAACGGCGAAGTCAGCGATGAGGATCTCATCCCCGATATCAAGGTGCTGGTCACGCTCACCGAGCGCGGCTACATCAAGCGCCTCCAGGCCGATACCTACCGCACACAGCGGCGCGGTGGGCGCGGCATCAAGGGCATGGTCACCCGCGAACAGGATGTGGTGCGCCATATCATCTCGTGCATGACGATGGACGACCTGCTGTTCTTCACAGATCGCGGCAAGGTCTACCAACTCAAAGCCCACGAGGTGCCGGATGCAGGGCGCACTGCCAAGGGTCTCCCGCTGGTCAACCTGATTTCGCTGGAGCCAGGCGAGCAAGTGACGTCGATCCTTGCCGTGCCCGATTTCGATAAGGCGCAATACCTGGTCATGGCCACCGTCAACGGCAAGATCAAGCGCACCCTGCTCAAGGAGTACAGCCAAGTGCGCTCGAACGGTCTGATCGCGATCGGCCTCGAGGAAGGTGATCTGCTGGGCTGGGTGGCGATGTCGGTCGGTCACGAAGACATTATGATGACCACCGCGCGAGGCCAGACCATCCGCTTCCATCAGGACCAAGTGCGCCCAATGGGCCGACCAGCCAGCGGCGTGATCGGCATCGCGCTCACCGAGAACGACCGCGTGGTTGGGATGGACTTGGTGCAGGAAAATGCATCGTTGCTTATCATCACCGCTAGGGGCTTTGGCAAGCGCACACTCGTCGATGAATACCCCGTCAAGGGTCGCGCTACCCAGGGCGTGATCACAACGCGCCTGCGCCCCGATGACGAGGTTGCCGTCGCACGGGTGGTGTTCGACAATAGCCTGCTCACCTTCATCACGGCGAGCGGCGTGGTGATGCGCACCACTGCCGATGGTATCTCGCGGCTCGGTCGCGCCACCCAAGGCGTCACCGTCCTCAACGTCAGCCCTGGCGACCGCGTGGCCGCCCTCTCGACCGAGGAGCTCGATGAGGACGAGATGCGCAGCGAGAATGTGATCATCTCGATGCAGGGTAACGGTATCGAGCCGTAAGGCCGTAGCAGCAACACAAAAGGCGCACCCGTTGCGGTGCGCCTTTTTTGATTCGAGTGTGGGAGAACCGTTACAAGCTATCAACAACCCACGCTTAATCGCGGGCATCGACAGTCGTCATAAACGGCTGGCCGAGCAAACCGGTCACCGCCATCTGCGACGGACGATTGCGGGGGATCAGCAACTGCTCGCCCTCGTTCTTGATCATCTCGATGAACACTTCCACGAACGCCGCGTCCCAATGCGTGCCGCGACCTTTCATCAGCACCTCGAACGCCTCCTCGGGCGCGCGGCCCTTGCGGTAGGCGCGATGCGAGGTCATCGCATCGAAGGCGTCGGAGATCGAGAGGATGCGAGCCTCCTCGGTGATCTGCAAACCACTGAGTTGGTTCGGATAGCCGCGCCCATCGACGCGCTCGTGATGGCACTCGATCACCGGGATCACATCGCGCAGTGACTTGATTTTGCGCAGGATGTCGGCCCCGATGGTGGGGTGCGTGCGCATTACCGCGAACTCCTCCTCGGTGAGCGGGCCGGGCTTGAGCAGAATATAATCGCGAATACCGATCTTCCCGATATCGTGGAGCAGCGCGCCGTAACGGATATGCTCGATCCGCTCGGGGCTCAAGTTCAACAACTCGCCAAGGCGCACCGAGTAACGCATCACCTGCTCGGAATGGCCCAGCGTGTACGGGTCGCGAGCATCGATGGCGGCGGCTAGCGCGCCGATCGTCTGCAGATTCTGCTCCTTCAACTGCTGGTACAAGCGACCATTATCCAGCGAGGCGGCGATCTGCGAGGCGCAGATCGCGAGCAGCTTACGATCGTCGGCGGCGAAGGCCGGCTGATCATCGTTGCGCGACAAGTGTAAGATACCGACCGAGCGATCGTTGGTGCGCAACACCAAGCACGCCAAATGCGAAGGTGGCGTATCGTAGCCGCCGATCAGTTGGGCGTGACCTCGCAGAATCGACTCCTCATCGAAACGATTACCGAGCGTGACCCGCTGATTAGCGGGGAGATCGAGCGAGGCGCGTCTGTGAGCCAACAGTTCGAGTTGATCGTCCTCGGGGTGAAGCAACGACAGCGAGAGCGCTGAGGGAGCGAAGCGCTGCCACAGCACTCGCACAATCTCGCGCACGGCGGTGGCCGTATCGAGCGTGCTTGTAAACGTTTGACTAAGGCTATAGAGAGCTACGATCTCGGAGAGGCGTTCCTTCTCAAGCCGAACGCGCCGCCATTCCATCGCACGGCGCACAGTGCGTTCGAGGTCATCGACGCTCACTGGCTTGGTCAGGTAATCGAAGGCACCGAGCTTCAAAGCCTCACGGGCGGTTTCGACAGTGGCGTGTGCCGTAAAAACGATCGTGTCGGTATCGGGGTAGCGCTCGCGCATCGCCTTCAATAACGCGATTCCACCCATCTGAGGCATTTGGAGGTCGGTAAAGACGAGATCGTAGTGGACCTCTGCGAGGCGTTCAAGCGCTTCGATGCCGTTTGTGGCCGATTGCACTTGATAGCCATTCATTCGCAGCAGTCGCACACAGAAATCGCGAACAGTAGAGTCGTCTTCGACAACTAATAATCGCGGCGGAGCTGAACTTGTTGGCTCGTTGATATCCGTCGCTTCCATACCAGGTTCTTTCTCTTGCACATACCTACCTCGCCATTTGACCAACGACAGCTAGCTGCTTGGGAAATAGGTGGCACAGCCGTGGGCAACATTATGCTGAGGCCGCACGACTTTCAAAGAACATCCGCACACGACGCTCGAGCTCTTCGAAGTCAAATGGTTTTGCAAGGTAATCGTTCGCACCGATTCGTTTGGCTTGTTTCTCAGTATCGGGGGTTCCAAAGGCAGTGATCATGATCACGTAGATCGATGAATGATCACGCCGAAGGGCCTGGATCAGTTCCATCCCATCCATACGGGGCATATTCATATCTGTGATCACAAGATCGCAATGGTGCTGGGAGAGCATGTCTAAGGCCATCAGGCCATCTTCGGCCTCTAAAACCACATAGCCACCATTGGTCAAGAGGAACTTGTAGAGTCGACGAGTTGCCGCATCATCCTCAACTATTAGCACGTGCGGCACAGAATGATCGGCAAGAGGTGTGCCGTTGGGATGGGACATGGAAGTTCCTCCGTATGGTTAGATTCTGTACAAGGCCAGGATCATAAAAACCACAGTACGCATATCTTACCACAAGAAATTGCCTTAAGTCACCTCTAAATTCGGTGAGAGCACCATTGTGAATGATCTGTCATCTAGCGCATTCATATCAGCGATACGCCGCTAGATCACGCTCCTCGATAGTAGGCATAAAGCGAGACATTTCGACCATTTTGAAGATCTTTTGATGATGTGGACTAACGTTCATCGCAAAGAGCTTATACCCCGATTTACGGGCCGATACAACAAATTTTAGCAGCGCAGAGATACCTGCCGAGTTGATAAATGCAACATCGGCGAAATCGAGCACGGTGATTGGGCGCATATCGGTGCAGGCGGCTTCGATTGCGGCGGCGGAGATCGCATCCACACTCGTGGTCGTGATATGCAGGACTGCTACATCGCCAAATTCTTCTCGATTGATTACTTGGTTGGTCATCGCTGATGTCCCTCCCGGTAGAGCCGTAGTGTCATAATTGTTCCCTGTTGCGACGAGCTGACCTCGCAATCATCGACGAGTGCGTTTATCAGGTACATCCCAAAACCACGGTGCATACCAGCCTCTAAATTCGTCTCCTCGACAACTCGCCGCCCAAAATCGATGCGCTCTTGTTCAGTGCCCTCGCCTTCATCGCGAATGCGCACCTCTAACTTCTCTTGGTCGAGCATAAAGACGACCTCGACCAATTTGCTGATTTGGCGACCGTTACCATGCTCGATGGCATTGTTGACAGCTTCGCTGACCGCCAACTTCAAATCTTCGATTCGATCAGGAGCCAGGCCGATCGCCTGACCGACTTCATCGGCGCTTGCACGCACCACGCGCTCAAAAACAGGATTGGATGGAATATTGACCAGCACGCGTTCCATGGAAACGTCCTTACTGAACAGAGAAAATGATACCCGAGCACTTACACCGACATCGCACATCCTACGTTATCGCGAGCACCATTTTCCCTGAACTAGGTGCTAACTCGCGACACTTGCGCCCTGCGCGCGCCGAGCGGCGATCGAAGGACGAAGCAACGTTTGGCGATCTTTATTGATCATATGGTCGTAACGCCGCAGGTAGGCCTTCCCAAGCGAGGTATTGCCGATCTGCAGGTAACAGGCCCCTAGGTAGTAGAGTGCTTGCGCATGATGGGGGTTACGGCGCAGCACCTTCTCGAATAGCGGGATTGCACGAGCCGGTTCCATCAGCTCTTTGTAGCAGAGGCCCAGCATAAAATTCGTCTCAATATCTTCGGGCCAGAATTCGAGCACCCGCGCAAACTCCTTGGCTGCCAAATCGTGGCGACCACGGCGAATGTACATATACCCAAGGTCGTAGCGCAACGAATGGGCATCGGGGGCCAACTCGACGGCTTTGCGCCACGCAGCCAGCGCCCGGTTCTCGAGGCCACTAGCGTTGTAGATAAAGCCCAACAGATAGTGCGCTTGCGCATCGCGCGGCATCAACTGCACGGCCCGCTCGAAGGCGCGGGCGGCGGCGGCATCCTTGCCCATATCGTAGAGCAGCTTGCCCATCGCCACGAACAGCCGACCATCGCCGGGGCGCAGCTTCGCACAGTCGAACAGCACTTGGTAGGCTTCCTTCACCTTGCGCTGCAGCTTGAGGATCGCGCTAATGCGCATGCGAGCCTCGACGAAGTATTTATCTTGCGGCGGGATCTGCTCGTACTCCTCCATGGCGCTATCGAGCCGCCGTGTGCGGGCGAGCAGGTTCCCGAGCATATAGCGCGCCTGGTGCTCCTGTGGCCGCCACTGCAACAGAGCGCGGTAGATGCGCTCGGCCTCCTCCTCATAGCCCTGCAACTTGAGGTCTTGGCTCAGCCGATAGTACCACAGCGCAACTTCTTCCTCGGAGCGATTGATCAGCACTTGATCTTCGTGCAGTTCGGGCGAGACGAAGGTCGGCTCGACGCGCAGCGCCTCTGTAAAGCAGCGCTGAGCGAGCTCGTGCGCGCCATGGCTCTGATGCATCAGACCCATGTAGTATCGTGGCTCTGCGGCCTGCGGGCGGGCGTTACAGGCCTGATCGTAGTGGATGTAGGCGCGTCCTGCATCGTCGATCTTCTGGTAGCAGCGCCCGAGCGAGAAATGCGCCTCGTAGAGCTTGGCGTTATGCTCCAGCGCCTCCTTGAAGGCTGCGATCGCTCGTTCGAGTTGGCCTTGAGCCGCGAACGCTACACCAAGGTTGTAGTGAGCCTCGGCAAGTTGAGGATCGGTCTGGACGGCCTCAAGGTATTCGCGAAGCGCGCCTTCCCAATCCTCCTGAAAGGCGAGTGCATTGCCAATGTAGAGGTAAATGATCGCGCGTTCCCGATCGTAGATCTGCGCTTGTTCTTCACCTTCCACATAAGCAGCGATCAGAGCCGCTTTAAAATGCTCGATCGCATCTGCATAAGCGGCGCGAAGATAGGCCCGAATACCTTGCCCGAAGGCGGCACCAAGGCGGGTCCCCGCCATAAAGCGTTCGCTCCCCGAGAAGGTATCCAGATCAAGTGGCATAAAATTGAGTGGTTCATTGACAATCATCGCTCGCTCCCGCCGTCCCGAGAACAAAGAACAGAAAACCGAGCACAAGAACATTTAGCAGGCGTTGTTCTAGGTTGGTTCTTTTTCGCTGTTCTCTATCTATATTCCTCAAGTGCTAATCGTAATTGACCATTCAGCTCGCGCGCCAAACCTCGGCCATAGCGCACCTGCGTGGTACGGACTATTTCGGGCAATACTTCAGCCCAAGCGCTCGCGGAACTACTCGACGGCAACGGAAGATCTTCCCAGAGTTGTGTCGCACGTTCGCGCCCTAACACTTCTTCCACTACGCTGAACAGTTCGGCTGGAAGCTCGGCCTGTCGCCGCCGTAGGATCACCATGGTAATATCATCTGCCTGATCTGCGCCACCCCAAAATCGTAGCTCGTGTAGTAATGTGGCTAAAAGTACTCGCGGCTTCATGCCTTCGTTGGCTTGTAGAACACCTTCGAGCCGTTCGTAGCCAAACATTTCGCCTTTGCTATTTGTCGCCTCAACCACCCCATCGGTATACAATAAAATTGTATCACCATGATCTAATGTACTACTAATTTCTGTATAATCGCTATCACCCATTACGCCTAAAGGCAACCCCGTTAACTCCATCTCATGAACTTGACCGTTGATGATAACAGGATAGTTGTGGCCTGCGTTCGCGATTCGTATACCACCGTTATGCGTATTCAGCATAACGTACAACATGGTCACCATGCCCTGCGGGATCTCGCTCAGCACCCCATTGTTGACCGCCGCCAAGGTTTGGCCAGGGCCAGCACCTCGCCGCGCTTCGTGGCGAAACACCGTCCGCGCGACGGCCATCCGCAGCGCTGCTGGTAGGCCTTTGCCCGAGACATCGCCGATCATCACGCCGTGCCAGCCATCCTTCAGCGGCAAAAAGTCGTATAAATCGCCGCCGAGATCGCGGGCAGGCAGCGAGGCCGCGCTGATCTCCCAACCGGGCAGACGAGGCACCGCTTCGAGCAGTAACCCTTGCTGAATATCGCGGGCCATTCGCAGGTCTTGCTCAATCTCTGCTTGACGCCGCTGCTCCTCGCTCACCTGCTGAGCAGCGTTGGGCGTCACTTGTGGCGCACGTCGCACACGATAATTACGCCAACTATGGCATAAGAGCGATGACTGAGTGTGACGATGCATATTATGGCGTACGAGACGTTTCATACTAATAAAGATAGTAAAAGGGCTTAATGCCCTTTTCCCTCGCAACTTATGGCACTTGCGGTAAGTATTCCAGGTGACGTTGACACGTTTCGCGCAACCAACCGATGGCAACCCCATCGATTAATGCCCCTGGCGGCCTACCATCGAGCTTCTGAAGCGTATTACGATACTCGCGCGCCGCTAAATTCAGGCGCCCCAAGTTCCGATACGCCTCCGCCAAATAAAACGATATCAGTGCGAGATCGGGGCGTAGGTAGCGCGCCCGCTCGAACTGATGTGCCGCAGATAGCCATTGCTCTTGGCGGCTGTAGATCAACCCCAGCAACGAGTAGGCTTCCTCATTGAGCGAATCGATCTCGAGCGCTCGGTGCAGTTCGGCCACTGCGGTATCTAACTCGCCACGATCGGCGTGCGCCCGTGCTGTTAGCGTCAGCGCGGCGCAAGCATAGATCGATTGTGGCGAAACTTGACTCAGTGCCTCAAGCGCCTCTGTAGCTTGGCCAACCTCCAGCAATTCTCGCCCACGTTGCAGCGCCGCCCGATCTGCAGCAAGCTGTGCTTGGTGTGACGCACTGCGCTCGTAAGCTTCCCGATATTCAGTACGACTTGAGCGGGAGCGCGGTTTCTGTTCGCCCTTGCCCGCTACACTACTTCCGGTCGTTTTGGTAGGTGTTGCTGTGTTTACTCGGCTCGCCTGTTTCTCTAAAGCTCGTGCTCTTGCTTGGCGAGTCTCGCGCTTCTGAGCGTCTTTTTTGCTCTCTTTGTAGTAAACGTACGATCCAGCTACTTCTCGCGATCGTAATCGATCAAAAACATTCCAAAGAGTCTCAGAAAACCCTAAAAACAGCAAACCGTTCTCTGGCAAGCACTCATAAAACCGCTCGATCAGTTTACGGCACGTTTCAAGTTGGAAATAAATTGTTACATTCTGACAAAAAATGATATCACTTTTTTGCACGTAGGGTGGAAACGCTTCGAGCAGATTGAGCGTCTCAAAGCGCACCAGCGAACGCACTCTATCATTCACAACATACGAATCGCCTTGGCGCTGAAAGTAGCGCGCCAGCAGATCGGCTGGCAGGTTACCGAGCGCGCGCCCTCGATACACACCTGCGCGGGCCTTGCGCAGCGCCGCCTCGCTGAGATCGGTGGCGATGATCTCGACGGGCCGTGTAAAAGGACGGCTCAGTGTCTCGAGCACCAAGATCGCCAACGAATATGCTTCCTCACCTGTCGAGCAACCCGCGCTCCAGATCCGCAGCGTCTCGCCAACCGGCTTCCGTTGGTGCAATTCGGGCAACAACACATCGCGCAGCGCCTGGATATGCGGCATATTCCGAAAGAAGAACGTCTCGTGATTCACCACGAGTTCCGCGAGCTGATGAAGCTCGGTTGTGCTGTTCTGCAATAGGCGGGTATACGACTCCAAATCAGTGTTGGTAGCCTGTAACCGCTGCATGACGCCTTGTTCAAGCACCCGCTGACGAGCACTATCGAGATAGACGCCGCTAAATTGAGCCAGCAGATCGCGCATTTGGCTGAACTGCTCGGATGTTAGCAGCATTGGCCGCCGATGCAAGCCACCGATAGTGGGTTGTGTCGATGTAGATTGTGGCTCGTCTTGTTTCATGCTCATACTTGAGCGTCACTCCAAACTGAGTGTTTATTTTCGCATGGGTACGGCTGTATGCCCATTCGCAACGATCTCAGTGATGCGCGTGACCATCTGCGCAGGCGATAGCACCTCGGTAGCAGCGCCAAGCTGTATTGCGGCACGTGGCATACCGAAGATCGCGCAACTCGCCTCGTCTTGGGCGATCGTGAAGCCACCCGCCCGCCGGATTGTCAGCATCCCGTACGCTCCATCGCGACCCATACCCGTCAGCAGCACTCCGATACCGCGTGGACCGAACACCTCCGCTGCAGCCTGCATTGTGACGTCGATCGCCGGTCGCTGGATGAGCAACGGGTTATCGCTCAGGTGAATGGTGCAGGCAGGTGTGATCATCAGATCGCGCTGATCGGGAGCGATGATCACAATGCCGGGCCGCAGACGCTGACCTTCTTCGGCCAAATACACGGGCAGCGAACTTGCGCTCGACAACCACTCGGCCATACCAACGCTGAAACCAGCCGCGATATGCTGCACAACCATCACACAAGCGTTCAGATCGCGTGGAAAGTCGCGCAACAATTGGTGCACCACGCGCGGGCCGCCTGTGCTTGCGCCGATCACGATCAGCGGGAAATCCGTTTGAGGCGACGTCGGCTTGGGCGGCGATTCGGTCCACCGCGATGTTCCCAACAGGCGCGAAGAATCGGGCTGCGAGGAGAGCACCGGGTACTCGTGCGGTTTCGCCAGATCGACCGGGCGAGGTTGCAGGGCCGGATTCGGCTCTGTGTCGCGATCGCCAAGTTTGCGACGGCCACGTAAATGCGTGACAACCTTGACCTTCGCCAGCATTTTGATCCGCCGGATCAGATCGTAGCTCGCTCGTTCGAGCGCGAGCATATCGGTGCCTTTTGGCTTCTCTATCACCTCCAGTGCGCCAGCGTGAAGCATTTTAAAAGTGATATCGACTTCGTGGCTGGCGAGCGATGCCGTTAACACCAAAATCGGTGTGGGGCAATATGCCATCAGATGCTCAGTGGTGGCTAAGCCATCCATCACCGGCATCCGCACATCCATGGTAATAATATCAGGACGTAATTCTTCTACAATCGTAATTGCTTCCCGGCCATCACGTGCGACGCCAACCACGCGAATAGCGGGGTCTCGCTCGATCAGAGTGGTGATCATGCGGCGCATGAGAGCAGAGTCATCAACGACGACAACACGAATTGTATGGCTCATAACATCTATTTAGCATATAGCCCGCCTCGATGCACATATTGCTCATCATGCTAGCTATAAGCCCCTGACAAAAGAGTTGGCGTATTGGCGCTACTGCATCTCTAACACAAGTTTGACACGATTCGGCAAGTTCAACAGGTCGACATCCTTATTCAGGTAATCGTCGACGCCCGCTTCATAGGCGGCGTGTTTGTCATCGCTGGATGTTAGCATAATAATGCGCAATTCATCCAATGTCGGGTCATCGCGCAGGCGACGGCAGACCTCATAGCCATCGATGCCAGGCATCTGCACATCGAGTACCATCAAGTCTGGTACATCTTGAGCGATTTTTTCTAGCGCCTCTTCGCCACTATGCGCCAGCCGAACATCATATCCAAACATTTCAAGGCGCATTCGAACGATATCTGTCACAAGTTTGCTGTCATCGACAACTAGGATTTTCTCTGCCATTGCGATACCTCGTATGTTGGCGTCTGGTAGTGAATAATTGCGTGATTATCCACTACTACGATGGGTGTCTTTGTTTTGTTGGCGCTAGGCTCCTAATAGCTGGCGCACGGTTTCTAACAAATTACCCTGGTCGAATTGGCTTTTCACGATATACGCTTGCGCTCCGACTTCAAGACCACGACGACGGTGCATTTCTGAAGCTAAACTTGTAATAATCACTACTGGCATATCGTTTAAGCCAAGTTCTTGCCGTATCTGACTGGTGAGTTGAAATCCATCCACTCGTGGCATTTCAACATCGCTCACTACTAGATCGTATGAACCAGCGCGCAGTTTGTCAAGCGCATCCAAACCATCCACAGCCGTTGTCACATCGTAACCTGCCGATTGCAGAATGCTTCGGATCAATTCACGAGTAGTAAACGAATCGTCGGCCACCAGCAGCCGCGAACGATGTTCGGAGGCCTGATAGTGTTGCGTTGGACGTGCCAACGCCATACCACGGGCCGTTTGAGCCAGCACTGCCGGGTTCAGCATGAGGATCAGCCGTCCATCGCCCAATTGAATCGCGCCGCTGAACCGTCGCTGTTGTTCGAGCAGTGGGCCGAGCGGTTTCACCACCACCTCGCGCTCGTCGATCAGCCGATCGATCAGCAGGGCGAGCGGGCGCTGCGCAGTGCCGATAATCACCGTGGGTGTGCGGTAACTAGCCGGGAACGGCAACGCGCCACCGATATCGAGCAGGTCGGCGAGGCGCAACAATGGAGCCAGCGTGCCTTCATAGGGCAGCATTGCGCGGCCCTCGATGGCCTGCACTTTATCGGGGTAGGCCCACACACTGCCCCGACAGCCCGATGCTGGCAGGGCAAAGATATGCTCGCCAACTTGGACCAACAGCACTCGCGTGGTCACCAAGGTCAGCGGCAACACCAAAGTCATTGTTGTGCCAACGCCCAATTGCGAATCGACCAACACTTGGCCGCCGATCTCGCTCAGATTGGTGCGTACCACATCCATACCGACCCCACGACCCGAAATATCGGTGATCATGCGGGCGGTGCTGAAGCCTGGCAGGAAGATCAGTTCGAGCGCCTCCTGATCGGTGAGCGCCATCGCCGCGTCCTGAGAGAGCAACTTTTTGCGCACCGCCGATTCGCGAAGCTGTTGCGGGTCCATACCGCGCCCATCGTCACGGATCGTCACATGGGCGTAGGCGCCGAACGATTGCGCCGAAACAGTGATCGAGCCTTGGCGCGGTTTTCCGGCTGCCTCACGCTCATCGGGCGGCTCGATGCCGTGATCCACAGCGTTGCGGATCATATGCAGCAAAGGATCGTTCAGCGCTTCGATCACTTTGCGATCAAGCTCGGTCGTCTCGCCGAGCAACGTTAAGTTGACCTCCTTGCCGATATCGCGGGCAAGTTCGCGCAAGGCACGTGGTAAATTGGTGAATAGAGTGGAGATAGGCAGCAAACGTGCTGCCATCACCTCTTGCTCCAGGTTCTCGATCAGTTGGCCGGAGTGCGTCGTGTACTGCTCAAAGCGCTCAAGTTGATTTTTGATCAGCCGATTCGCCTGTTCGCCAGCGTTCAGCGCACCGTTGATATGGCGATCCAGCGCTTCGCGTTGATGAGGCGAGAAGCGCAGCCGCTTCAGTTCGCCTTCCAGAGCCAACACCATACGCTCTTGCTGTTGAATGAGCGCGTGCAGCGACTGGAGCACCTGCAAGTGAGCGATGTTGGTCTGCTGGCCAACCGCCAACTCTCCAGCGAGGTTGAGCAATCGGTCGAGCCGATCGACGCGCACACGAATGGTCTGACGGACGTTCGCACGGGTGCCGCGCGGTATTGGCGCAGCGTTAGGCGCAACCTGGTGCGAATCATCGGCCTCGGGCGCGGCAGGCGCGGGCGCAGCGGGTGCCGAACGCGCTTGCGGAGTGAGCAGAGTGGGAGCAGGCTTGGCTGGAGCTGGCTCGGTTGGCGCGGGTTCCGTTGGCGCAGCTTCGGCTGGTGCCTGCGGGGCAGCAGATTCTGCAGCGGGTGTCTGCTCGGCAGAACCTCCCGCTGTCTCGGCAGTCGCCGATTGCGAACTGCGCCCCAAACGCAACTTCACCGCTTCGACATCGACGGTGGCGGGACGACCCTCGATAATTGCGTTGATCAGTTCGAGGATCGCATCGCCGCCCCGCAGAATATCATCGGCCAATGCTTGATCTAGCGATTGACGTCCTTCGCGCACTGCACCAAGGATATGCTCACAGGTATGCGCAATACTGCCAATATCGCTAAAACCCAACAGGCGTGCCGACCCTTTGATGGTGTGCATCGCCCGAAAGATCGCATCGATGTGCCCTCGATACTCCGGTGTACCTTCGACAAGCGACTCGAGCGCCATCAACCCCTCATTGAGGATGCGGATGTTCTCAGCGGTTTCATCGCGAAATTGACTGTAGAAAGACGTTAAATCCATTATGCTCTGTTACAGTGTCGGTACTGCGTTGTTGCGTATCACCCGGCTCGTTATGGCTCCAATAGCGTGCTATTCTCGAGAACTACTGTTGGTCTGGCTAAGGTGTCGTAGGCGATTATCGATTTCGGAATGATAAGCTTGTTCGTCTTCGGTCTGCGGCGGTTGATAGACAATGCCGTGCAACCGCTCGGCGATCGCGGTCAACATCTGGGCCGATTCGGCCATTTGGCGCGCACCTGCGGCGGTCTGGCGAGCCACATCGGCAACTTCGCGCATCGTCTCGACAACCTGCTCGCTTGCACTCTGTTGTTGGGCAGTGGCAAGGTTGATCTCGGCGCCGCTCTGCGCGGTGCGCTCGGCCACCATCACGATGCTGTCCATCACCTGGCCCGCACTGTGGGCAAGTTCCACACCACGCTCGACCTCTTTTCCGCCCTCCTCAGCCGCTAATACCGCTGCGTTGGTGGCCTGCTGAATCTCGGCGATCACGCCCTTCACTTCCTTCGCAGCCGCAAGCGCACGATTCGCCAAGCTCTTGACCTCGGCGGCGACGACGGCGAAGCGACGACCGTGCTCACCCGCGCCAGCCGCCTCGATAGCGGCGTTCAGCGCCAACAGGTGCGTCTCGTCCGAGAGGTCGTTGATCAGGTCGATGATCTCGCCGATCTGTTGCGAGCGCTCACCCAAGCTCAGCACACGGGTCGAGACATCCTGCACGCGGTGGCGAATGCGCTCCATCGCTTGAATACTGCGATCCACCGCATCCTGGCCTTCGCTCAAGTTCTCAAGCGTCTGCTGGGCTGCTTCGGCCACCTGCTCGGCTGCAATAGCGATCTGGCGCGCGGTCGAGCCAAGCTCTTCGATAGTGGTGCTGACCTGCGAGACAGCGCTGGCCTGCTCGGTTGCGCCGCTGGCCTGCTGGTGCGAAGCTGCCAGCAATTGGGCTGCGGCTGCCGAAAGCTCGCTGCCCAACTCCACCTGCTGGAAGCTCTTCTCCATCAATTTTTCGTTGGAGCGCAGCAATGCCTCGGCTTGTTCGCGTGCTTGGGAGACCAATTTGCTGTTCAGATTCGCCCAGAGCACAGCAACGTAGGTGCCCAAGCTGACAATGGTCAGGAAGTCCGTCGCAAACAAGAGCAGATCGCCGGTGGGGCTCACCGACTCTGCGGGCTGCAGCCAACCAAACGCCTGAATGACAGTCAACACCGCGTAGCAGATCATCGTGATGATGAACACGCGGACGCTATCTCGCGCTTGGCCCACAAGGCCAGCCACCATCACACAGAGAAGAAAACCGAATCCCGAAGGGCCTGCTACACCGTGAATAAAAATGATCGACAAGATCATGTAGACGACAATGCCGAACAACAGGAGTTGGCCTGCGAGATTTGGATTGCGCTGGTGCAACCGATACGAGACTCCAACAACAATTGCCGTAAACACAGCCATGGACAGAGAAGGAATAAGCAATTGCCCAGAGACGAGTTGTACCATCCCCAAGCTAATCTGCACCACGGCACAAACGAGCGCTGCCAGACCAAATGCGGCGATAATTCGCTTCAATACGTCTGCGCGATCGTTATCACTCGCTTGCAAATCGTTCACTGATGGGACATTTTGCTCTGGATACGACATTTCTGTCATAAACGTAACCTTTACTGCTGAGCTAACTGGATTGTTTTGCTAATGCACTACGCGCAATTGCTAGGAGATCAAGCTGCACAATCACTTCATCATTCAGGACGAGAGCACCAACTGCCCACGGCTGCTTAAGTTTTGTGCGTAACAGTTCTGGCAACGGCGCAAAAGTTACTTGTTCTTGAAGCGCATCAATACTATCGGTTAAGAAGGCGATCAATCGGCGACGCAACGGAATCACTAATGCGCGCCGCCGTTTCATGGTGCTTTGATCCTGCGGATCAAGCATTGGCCCAAGCTCGATTCCAAGATACGGCTGCCCTCGTTTATCCTGCGGCATTTCAGAGCTATCGAGCACTAAGCGGATCTCGAGGACATCGTCGCGCCGGATCGCGTATCGGTGGCGCGCTGTACCAACGATCAAGATCATATCGGAGGGCATTAGCTCGCCTCGCGTAGAATGGAGATCAGCTCATCGAGATCGATCAAGCCGATCACCTTCTCTTCGTGACGAAGAATACCGCGTAATAACCGCGCCCGCGTCGGATCAAGGCCCGCAGGCACTGGCTCTAGCGAGCTGGCTGGCAGCGAGATCAGATCGAGCACAGCCTCCACCAATAACGCCATTCCAATATCGTTGTGCATGAGCACCACCAACCGCGCCGCCCGCGTTAACTCCGCCTGTTCTAGGCCGAATAATGGCCGAGGCTCAACAACTGGCAAGATCACGCCGCGTTGATTGATGATTCCGGGTAGCGTCATAGGTGCGCTTGGAACTGGCGTCCAAGGACGATAACGCGCTACTTCGCGCACGCTAGATGAAGGAAGTGCATAATATTCTTGCTCGATCTGTACGAGCAGTACGTCTAGATCGAGCTGTGATTCAGTGGATGCACCACCAGAGAATGATTGAAGCATACCTTGGCTCATTATTACGCCCATAGCGGAAGGTCAAGATAGGCGTACATGCAGCATACTACGGATAGACCTGCATGGTCAAGCAAACCATTGGTACCGCAGGCACGAATCTTAACAGTACTCTTGTCCATCCCGCAAGTACTGGCGTTCCTTCGCGTATCGTAGCAAAAAAAGTCGCCCTTTGCGATCAAATTATCGGCCCAAAAAGACAGCAAAATCGTTCAATTCGCGCTATAATCCCGAGGGGAATAAATCGATCGAGGGCTGCTGTGCGACATCAACCGGAACCAATCTTGACCAGCAAGCGAGTACTGTTTGCTATTCTGTTGCTAAGTATCGGTATTCTTCTGCCATTCCTATTGGCGCTCGTACAACCGAGCAGCGCACAACCGACACAACAAGTGCTCCCGACTGCCGATGTCAAAATCTCGCCGCAGATGCTCTCGGATCTTGAGATTGTCGTGCCGAACCCGCCCATCGCGCCGCCCGTCGCCGCTGCGCCCACCAACGCTCCCGAGGCGGCACCAGCCGATCCGCAGCCAGCGCCAACCAATGCGCCGCAGGCCGATCCGCCTGCGCAGGGTCTCGGCGGCGAACTGAAGCCGGTCGCTACCCTGTTCCCAACCCAATCGCCGGATCAGCCCGCACAGCCAGCGCAACCCGCCCAACCCATCAACACGGGAGTTGCAGGGCCGCCGCCACCGATCTTGATGTACCACTACATTCGGTACGTTGATGAGACCAGCGACCCACTCGGCTATCAACTCTCGATCACGCCCGAACTGTTCGATGCGCATATAGCGTGGCTGTACAACAACGGCTACAGCACGCTGCGTATGGATACGGTCGAGCGCTGCCTGCGGGGCGAGATCATCTGCCCCGAGCGCTCCGTCGCACTCACCTTCGACGATGGCTACGAGGATGCCTACACGACAGTGCTGCCGATCTTGCAGCGCTACGGCTTCACCGCCACGTTCTACATCATCACCGACAGCATTGGCCAACCAGGCTATATGTCGTGGGAGCAGATCGCCACACTCCGTGATGCTGGCATGGAGATCGGCTCCCATACCACTAGCCACCCCGATCTGACTCTACTCGACCCGGACAGCATCGATGTTCAAGTGACTCAATCCAAATCGCTGTTGGAGAGCCAACTCAACATCACTGTGAGCAGCTTCTGCTACCCCGCCGGACATTACGATGGCACAACGATCGAGCGTGTGCGGGCGGCGGGCTACAGCAACGCTGTCACCACGCGCTGGGATAGCGACAACAGCGATCTGTTTGCCCTACCGCGCCGCAGGATCGGCGGCGGCACGGGGATCGATGCCTTTGCGGCTACCGTTCAAGGCTGGTAGCGCATCGCAGCCCGCAGGTTAGGGTGAGATATCAGCAGTGCCAGCCCAACCGCCACCAACACAGGCGCGGTGTCGGCGGCGACAACGCTATACACCAGCCCAGATAGTCTTAAAACGCAGACGTAACACTACCAGGGAAAGGATTGAGACGATGACCATAGACTCACCGGCAGATCTCGAAGGTCTTCGACATATCGGGCGCATCGTGGCACAAACGCTTCAAGCGATGAAAGAAGCCGTGCGGCCAGGCATCACCACCGCCGAACTCGATCAGATCGCCGATCAGATCTTCAAGCAGAACAACGCCCGCTCGGCACCGCGCATCACCTACTCCTTCCCTGGAGCTACCTGCATCAGCGTGAACGACGAGGCTGCTCACGGCATCCCTGGCTCCCGCGTCATTCAGCCCGGCGATCTCGTCAAGCTCGACGCCTCGGCGGAGTGCAACGGCTACTTCGCCGACGCAGCGATCACCGTGGCCGTGCCGCCGATGGCGCCGCGCCAGCAGAAGCTCTACAACGGCGCACGGGCGATCTTCGAGGCGGCGCTGAATGCCGTGCGCCTCAACCAGCCGATCAGCGATATCGGGCGGGCTGCCGACCGCAGCGCCCGCCGCCACGGCTACCGCGTCATCCGCGAACTGCCCGGGCACGGCTTGGGCCGCTCGCTGCACGAGGACCCGCAGGTGCCAATGACTTTCGACGCCAGTGCCACGGGGCGCATGACCGAGGGGTTGGTCTTTACCGTTGAGCCACACGTGGCGATCGGCTCGGCGCGCCTGCTGCAAGAGGACGACGGCTGGACGCTCACCACCGAGGATGGCGGCTTGGTAGTGGCCTTCGAGCATACCGTCGTGGTCACCAAGGGCAAGCCGATCCTGATCACGGCACTCTAGCTTAGAAAGGTTGGCGGTTGTGTCATGCGGCAGCGCTGTCTCACATCTCTGATGGTGCTTGTGCTGGTGGTTGGGTGCAGTAGCACACCGAGCAGCGCGCCCGTGAGCTTGCCCAACGCTACGCCGACCATCGCAGCAACCAGCACGCCTGCGCCCTCGGCAACGCCCACAGCGACAGCAACGCCGCAGCCGTCGCCCACGCTCACGCCGAGCGCCACCGCCACCGCCACGCCCGAACCGACGGCTACTCCTGTGGCGATCACTCCGGCGCAGTTCGGCTACCCGATCGGCTGGGCGGGCCAACCGCCCGGCGAGGGCTTCTTCATCCGCCACGGCACACCGACCGAGAACACGTGGTACAACCCGGGCTACTGGCACACGGGCGAGGACTGGTACGCGCAGGAGGGCGATACGGCGGGCGCGGAGGTGTACGCGATCGGCGAGGGGCAGGTCGTCTACGCGGGCGGCAACTACCCGGGCCGCGTGGTGATTGTGCAGCATGCCGAGGCGCTGTTCTCGATGTACGGGCATCTCGACCCAGCGTTGCGCGTGCAGGAGGGCCAGCGTGTCGTGCGGGGCGAGTTGCTCGGCACCGTGCTGCAGCGCAGCGATAGCACACCCAATCACCTGCACTTCGAGATTCGCACCTTCCTCACCACAGGCGTTGTCAACGGCAACGCGCCCCGTTACCCCTTCCGCTGCGGGCCGAACTGCCCGCCAGGTCCTGGCTACTGGCCGATCAACGCGCCCGACTTGCCGAGCGATGTGGGCTGGCGCAACCCCACACACATCATCAACCGCCTGCTGCTGCCCGGCGGCGCGGTGGGAGAGGTGGTGGTCGCCACGCAGCCGATCTCGCAGAGCGCCCAACTTTGGACGGGCGGGCCAAACGACAACGCACGACAGCCGCTCGCCATCATCGAATTGCTGCCGGGCGAGCGTTGGCTGCTGTACAGCATCGCCACTGCCCCCGACGATAGCCGCACCACCAGCGCGCTGAGCTATGAGCTGTGGTACGAGATCGGGCGACCCGACGAGCCTCGCGGGTGGGTGCAGGCCGCCATCCCCAGCACGTTCGAGACCGGCAGCGACGGGCGCCCATCCAGCGTCTATCTGCTCTTTGTGCCCGCCCCAAACGAGTAGCAGGTCCATCACCATTCCGCAGGAGAAAACGACTGTGCATAGTGAGATTGTCCAAGCAGAGTTGGTACGATATCTATAGAACTACTCATTGTAGTTCTGAAGATCCTGTAGGGGCGCCAAGGATAGCAGGCGATGTTATCTATATGAGGTATATTGTACATGTTGCACAATATACCATCGCAATAATTTTTAACTTATTTTATACCAAATACCATGCTCAAACAGGATCATGCATAAACAAGCCACATTCATACGTACAGAACCACAGCATGTGCAAATTTAGAATGATTATTCATTACTTAAACCCTCAATAAAAAACTTTTTTACCGTCGTTTTATACAAATCCCACCTCTGTATGTAGAGGAGTTCACTCGTTTATAGATACACAGACCTAATGTAACTTGCTATCGTGGGTAACAAACACACCCTCTCAGCATCAACAAATACATCCATCTAACCCTCTATTCCATAGTAGATCGGTTGTTTACGAATATCTCAAATCTTTCAAAAAAGCATTTTGTAATTGACAATAAATTGCTTCCTTGGTATGCTTTTCATGACAATGGGTGTCTCAACACCTCGCAAATCCCACCTCTTACAGTTCATGCTTGTTGTACCTAGATGTAACAAAACAAATCGCCAAGGAGCGAAATATGACCGTGTCAGAAGACCCCTCAAATATCTTGCCCCTTTTACATACTGCAATTTTTAATCAGCTACCGTTCCCCCTCAGCTTGTATGATCGAGATGGCTATCAAATCGCGATCAACGACGCGCATGTCAAATTGTGGAATATTAAGCGAGAAGATTGGATTGGCCGCTTCAATATGGTGACAGACCCCCAGTTAGCAGCTATGGGAAGTGGTGAGCTTTTCAGGCGCGTTATGGAAGGGGAAACAGTGATTGTGCCGCCGCACCCGTTCGATGCCACCGAAACAGGCTATCAGAAGGATGCCGGTAGCGAGCGCTGGGTCGAAGCAACTTACTTCCCGATCCGCAACGATAAGGATGAAGTCACCAACCTCGCAGCGATTTTGCGCGATGTCACGCTAGAAATAGAGCAGCAGCGTGCTATTCAAGCTGCGCAAGAAGAAATTGCAAGCCAACGGGCAATTATTGATACGTTATCGACGCCAGTTGTACAGGTATGGCAGGGTATTTTAACGATGCCGCTGGTGGGCACGATCGATAGCCAGCGTGCTCAGATGATCACTGCCAATCTGCTTGAGCGCATCTCGAATCAGCGCGCAGAGTGCGTGATCTTCGATATCACCGCCGTGCCGATCGTCGATACGCGCGTGGCCCAATATCTGATCGAAACGGCACAGGCTTGCCGTTTGCTGGGCTGCGAGGCGGTATTGGTGGGTGTTGGTGTCGAGATCGCCCAAACTCTGGTGCAACTTGGCGTGGATCTCGCGAACTTGATCACGCTGGCCGATCTGCAGGCTGGTATTGCTTGGGCTTTCTCCCGCTGCAATCTCAAGGTAGTTAATAGCGATCCATTGCACTTTTCTGGCGTATTTCGGTAAATCCACTTGTGTTCAGCCCGAAACTCGGCAAGCTGTATGCGAGCCGAGCTTATGTGCCTATTTATAGATGTACGATATAGTAAGATAGCCATAGAGTACCCAAGGTATCCGAAGGAGCGCACTATGCTAGAGCAAGGCCATGTTGCCGAGCTACCCCCATATGTTGATATTGTCTTTAATCAGATTCCTTTACCACTCAGCCTCTATAACCGAGAAGGCACCCAGGTCGCCATGAACGACGCTCATGCCAAGCTGTGGGGTGTTGACCGCGACACTTGGGTTGGGCGTTTTAACTTTATTCAAGATGAACAGCTTGTTGCGATAGGTAGCCGTGAAATGTTCAAGCGTGTGATGCAAGGTGAAACGATTCATCTGCCCGCGCACTATTACGATTCGGCGAAAAGTAATTTAAAAACAGGTTTCGAGGGCGAAGTCTGGTTAGAAGCTATTTATTTCCCCATCTTTAATCCTGCGGGCGAAGTAGAGTATATGGGAGCTGTCCTGCTGGATGTCACAGCGGCCCAACAGCAGAAGATCGTGATTGAGAAGGCTCAGGAGGAGATCCTCAATCAGCGTCAGATGATCGATATGCTGTCGAGCCCGGTGGTGCAGGTGTGGCAGGGCATCCTGATGATCCCGCTGGTGGGCGCCATCGATAGCCAACGCGCTCAGGTAATCACCTCCAATCTACTTCAGCGCATCTCGGAGCAGCGGGCGCAGTGCGTGATCCTCGATATCACCGCCGTGCCGATCGTCGATACGCGTGTGGCCCAATATCTGATCTCAACCGCACAAGCATGCCGTCTGCTGGGCTGCGAGGCGGTATTGGTGGGGGTTGGCGTCGAGATCGCTCAGACTCTGGTGCAACTCGGCGTAGATCTGACCAGTTTGACCACGTTAGCGGATCTGCAGGCTGGTATCGCTTGGGCATTCTCCCGCTGCAATCTCCAAGTGACGAGTAAGGATTCGGAGTACACCGCCCGTGTATTGCGATAATTCCCCTTGTGCGCGCTTCGAAACTCGGCAAGCTATACGCTTGCCGAGTTTTTGTATCTATTTGTTGTCTAATCTTACCTCTTTTACAAACATTTAGCTGTTGACTCGCAAGCACTCTCTTGTTATCCTCAAGTGGGCATTTTCATTACCTGTTTTAGTGAGAATACCGCACAAGAATAGAGTTATCGCCAAGGAGCGGGCCATGTCAGGGCAGAGCGACGTCGTCGCGCAATCCCCACAGATCGATTATTTGTTTAACCAAATTCCTATCCCACTAAGCCTCTATAACCGCGATGGTTTGCAAATCGCAATGAATAATGCTCATGTGGAGCTGTGGAATATTGAACGCGACAAATGGATTGGCCAATTCAATTTTATTCAAGATGAACAACTTGTTGCGATTGGCAGCCGCGACATGTTCAAGCGTGTGATGCAGGGCGAAACGCTTCGTCTACCCGCACACCGCTACGATATGACGAAGAGCGGGCTAGAATCGAATTTGCGCGAAGAACGTTGGCTCGAAGCTATCTACTTCCCTGTGTTTAATAATGAGGGCGAAGTAGAGTTAATGGGTGCCATCCTCTTGGATGTCACAGAAGCTCAGTTGCAAAAACGCGTCATTGAGGAGGCTCAGGAGGAGATCGTCAACCAGCAGGCGATGATCGAAATGCTGTCGAGCCCGGTGGTGCAGGTGTGGCAGGGCATCCTGATGATCCCGATGGTGGGCGCTATCGATAGCCAGCGCGCTCAGATTATCATCTCGAATTTGCTTGAGAAGATCACTCAGACTCGCGCGCAGTGTGTGATCCTCGACATCACTGGTGTGCCGATCATCGATACGCGTGTGGCGCAATACCTAATCTCAACCGCGCAAGCATGCCGCTTGTTAGGCTGCGAGGCGGCATTGGTGGGCATTGGCGTGGAACTGGCCCAAACGCTCGTGCAGCTCGGCGTGGATCTCAGCACGCTTGTAACGCTCGCCGATCTGCAGGCCGGTGTGGCTTGGGCCTTCTCCCGCTGCAAACTCCAGGTGACACCTCTCGATTCGCAACAGTCTCGCACGAACGGACAAGCAGCACAATTCCCACTCGCTCGCTGATCCGCTCATCCCCAATCGCTCAACTGAAAGGTATCTCATTGTCTTTCAGTTGAGCGCCACTTTCCTATCAGCCATGCATAAGCCATCCTTGGGCACAAGTCTCGATAGTGCTACGTCATATCTTCGTTTATAGTAATACAACACCTAATGAGAGGTGTCTTACATAAAAGGAGTATGCCGTGTTTGCGTATCGAATTCTCGTTGCGCTGCTTGCTATCATGCTACTCAGCGCATGTACGAGCAGCCCAAATACACTGACGCCGATAGGTCCCACGAGCTCAGCACCGACTGCCGCGCCGACGGCTGCTCCTACGGCAGAGCCGACTGCTGAGCCAACCGTCGCGCCGACCGCTGAACCGACCGCTGAGCCGACCACCGCACCGACTGCGGAGCCGACAGCCGAGCCAACCGTCGCGTCAACTGCCGAGCCGACCGCTGAGCCAACCGCTGCGCCGAGCACTGGCAGTGAACTGTTGTTCCTGCGTGATGGCGCGCTGGTGGCCCTGAACCTCACGAACAACCAGGTTCGCACGCTGGCCTCCGATGTGCGCGATTTCGCCGCAAGCGCCGATGGCAGCCAGATCGCACTGCTGCGCGGCGAGGGCACCCAGACCGAGATCTGGTTGGTGCAGCGCGACGGCAGCGACCTCACGCAGCTCACCCAGAACGACCGCAATGAGGCCACCGTCACGTGGGCGCCCGATGGCTCCGCGCTTGTGTACGGCTCGTCGAGCAGCGCTACCGCCTACGCACGCGAGTGGCAGGCTTGGGCCGTGTGGTGCGTCGCAAGCGAAGTGCGGCTGTTCACGCTGGCCGACTCCAGCGAAACGACCCTCGCGCCCGGCTGCGACCCGGCTTGGTCACCCGATGGTCGCCGCATCGCGTTCGCTACGCCACCCACCGAAGCCGACGATACGTCGGGCAGCAACGCGTTGCTCTCCGTCAACGCCATTCGGCTGATCAACAGGCAGGGCCAGAACGGCTGGGATTTCGCCAAAGCCAACGGCCCACGCGCCACAGCGCCGAACCATGGCTACCTGGTCTACGCGCCAACGTTCTCGCCCGATGGCAGCCAGGTGCTGTATCAGCGCTTCCTGGGCTACCAAGCCCTGGTCGATATCAACCTGAGCCAGATCGCGCCCTCGTTCAACGGCGGCGGCGAGCTGGTTGAGGTGGGTGGCGGCTGGATGCTGCCCGCGCTGTTCGCCCCCGATAGCAAGACGGTTGCGTTGGGCGATAACAACTACAGCGACCCACGGGGCTTCGGCGGCTACGACAATTGGTCGGTGTCGGTGGTTCGGCTGGAGGGCACGCGCCAGATTGCGCTACCCGAAGGCGAGCAGACCGCACAGGGCCAGCAGTTGCAGAGGTTGTCTCGCGCGCAGACCGTCGCCTGGTCGCCCGATGGTGAGCGCCTTGCGGTGCTGTTGCCTCCCGGTTGGAGCGCCGACCTGTCGGAGTTCGAGCCGCTTGAGATAGGTGAGGAACCCGGTGAGATCTGGAGTTGGACGCCCGGCCAAACGCCGAGCCAGAAACTCGTCGATCAGGTCGATTTCGCTTCGCCCTTGGCTTGGCTGCCTTAATTCGTTCCGAAATCATACGCAAAAGGCGGGAGCGCAGTACAGCGTTCCCGCCTCTTGCCGCATTGGTGAGGCTCAAACAAACATCGAGCACTGCGACAGGACAATCACCAATCCCATACCAACGACAAACGAACGCGCCACCGCAGGACGCGGACTGAGCAGCGCCAAGACGAAAGCTAATACCAACAACACTACCGATACAGTGAGATGCAGCATCCGCTCATTGAGCGGGAGCACGAACCGCATCATCGTTCGCAACGAGCCAATTTGAGCGATAGTCCAGGCCCCACCGATACCGATCATAGAGGTATCCCACGCACCCATCCCAGAACGTAACGCCTTATCACGACACAACATCCGTGGCACGTACCCCAGCCACCCCCGCGCATTCTGGATCAGCACAAACAACGCATCTTTCCCCAGTACAACTAATTCTTCATCGGTTCGGATCAACAAGTCGGCGCGATACTTACCATCGGCGCTAAATTGCCCGCCAGGGAGCGGTTTGGCATACAACAGCACAGGTTGCGCCAAAAATGTCGTTTGTGGTTTCGCATCAAAGCCCAATGCATTCGGTTCGCACGCCGCTTGCGCAAGAAACGCAGTCTCTCCGTTCGCTAACTTCACTTGAGCAAAACCATCTTGAACCGACTCAATATTGAACTTCGTATTGGGCCAAGCCCACGCGCGCAATGAGGAATCGAATGAGGGAGCGCTTAACAGAGGCATGGAGTGGACAACAGTGATATGTGTCATCGTTTGGGAGGTCGAGGCCATCTTCAACTCCTACAAACCGTCCAACCCTTCGATTTATTGTACCATCGCCATCTCTACGACACTGTTTCGATACCCTCTACACTGTTGAAAGATTGACAGCACCCAACAAACATGATACGCTTTACACGTTATTTTACCTATATCCTATGGTAGCGCGTGATTCCACACTCAACGCGCCGTTTGTGGAAACGATATGCCCGATAAATACTATCAAGAGTATGGGCCGATTCACCGCCGTCGCAGTTCTGGCACGCTCCATTCCGACAAGCCGCAGTACGATCACGAAGACGATGTTGTGTATGAAGCCGAGCCATCGGTACGTCGGCGCATTCGGCGCGCGCAACGCCGCCCCGCACGCCGACGGAGTCGCTCCCTGTTCGGCCTGCTGCTCTTAGTTGGTATCATCGGCGGTGCGTTGTTTTCGTTGCCCTACGCCACGAGTGTGTTGGCGGGCGATCGTGCGATGGAGGGCGTCAGCCTGACTGGCGAGCCGATCGGCGGTAAAACCCTTGCCGAGATCCGCGCGCTGCTGGAGGAGCGCTACGGCGCCTTCCGACAGTCGCCGCTCACGCTCACGTTTGAGGGGCGCAGTTGGACGCCTACGCTCGACCAACTTGGCTTCACGTTCGACTTCGACCGAGTGGCCGCCGATACACTAGCAACTGGCAACCGTGGCGGTCCGCTCAATCGTCTCGAAGAGTTGTGGATGATCTGGCAGGGAGGCGGTGTTGATGTGGCACCACGCCTCACCGTCGATATGAACAAGCTGCAGAGCTACCTGACAGACATCGCCAAGGAGATCGATCAGCCCCCGCGCGACGCTGCACTGAACATCGCCGAGGGCAAAGTGCTGCCCACACCCGCCTATCAGGGCCGCCAAGCGCAGATCGACACCACGGCTGTCGATATCGTGCTGGCGCTGCAAAAGCTGGAACCCGCCACTGTGGTGGTGCGCACCCGCACGCTCACGCCAACCATCACCAACGAGGCGATGGAACCAGCGATCGCTCAGGCACAAAAGTTCCTCAAAGAACCAATCGAGTTCTACCTCGACGACCAGGTGTGGACGTGGGAGCCAGAGCGAATCGGCTCGCTTATCAGCATCCAAACGCACAACGGCAAGATGGAGGTGAAGCTCGATGAGGAGCGGCTTGCCCGCGCCGTCGAGCAGCTTGCGCAGGTCGTCGACTCGCCCAGCGCCGAGCCACGGGTCGCCTTCCGCGATGGTCAGCCTCGCATCGTCACCGAGGGCCAGGTGGGCCGACGCGTCATCCAAGATCGCACTGTGCGGGCGATCAGCGCGATGATGCAGATCTCGCAGCGCCGCCTCAAGCTGCCAGTCGAGGAGCTCACACCGCAAGTCACCGCCGAAACGCTGCCCACACTGGGCATCGTGGAGTTGGTGGGTGAGGGCAAGAGCAGCTACGTCGGCTCGGCACAGTATCGCATCACGAATATCAAGGCTGGCGCGGCCCGTATGGATGGCGTGCTGATCGCGCCCGGTGAGGAGTTCTCGTTCAACCGCCAGCTCGGCGAGGTCGATGAAGCCAACGGTTTTGTGCAGGGCTATGCCGTGATCGGCAACTCGACGCAGCTCGAATGGGGTGGCGGCGTCTGCCAGGATTCCACCACCGTGTTCCGCGCGGCCTTCTGGGCGGGCCTGCCGATCACCGAGCGCCACGCGCACCCCTTCTACATCAGTTGGTACGACCCGTACAGCTTCCCCGATGCCTCGGCACCGGGTATGGACGCCTCGATCTACACGGGTGTGTCCGACCTGAAGTTCGTCAACGATACTGGCCATTGGCTGCTGATGGAGGCGACCACCGACGATGTGAACCAGGTGATGACCGTGCGCTTGTACGGCACCAAGCCCAACCGCACCGTGCGCGTCCTCGGGCCGGAGATCACCAACCGTGTGCCACCACCCAGCAGCCCTGTCTACCTGACGGATTCCAGTCTGCCTGCTGGCACTGTGAAGCAGACCGACACGGCCCGTGCTGGTATGGATATTTATGTCACGCGGATTATCACCGAGAATGGGCAGGAGCGCGAGCCGGAGGTGTTCTTCACACGCTTCAAGGCGTGGCCCGATGTGTTTGTGCGCGGCACTGGCAATTAGCAGGCTTGCATTGTAAGCAGTTTTCGGCAGATGAGCGGGTTTGGCCAGTCGGTCGAGCCCGCTTTGTTGTGTGAGGACGTTGTTGGATGTGGTTGGACAACTGAGATTATCTGGCTAGCAACAGGTGTGCTGGTGAGAGTTGATGTCAGCGGTCCGGCTTCCCAAGTGCGAGTGATCACATTAAAGATATAGTGATCTCCATTTTCTGCAACGAGATACGCATATGGTACCGTTACCTCGGTGATGGTAAGAGCATTGGTTGCCTGCGGAGGTCGATATACCACAAAATCACTTTCCTCATACGCAACTCTATCATAGGTATATATTCCAATCAGAGCATCATTGGGTGTATTAGTCGGTGATCCTGCAATCAAATACATAAAAACGCCATTATCCTCTCCAGTCCAACAATTAGAGAAGTCATGGTACCTTAACGTATACATTGTTTCACAATCCCGTTCTATTCCTCGATAAATAGGAACAGGCGTTGCATCGGATGTCGGTAATACTATAAGTGTAGGTGTTTCCGGTAGCGCCTGGGCTGTTTCATAAACCGCTTGCGCCGTTGCATCGCTATCTCTATCTCTTTGCATAACGGCGGTTTTTGTTACATTTATAGGGTGTAATGTAGGTGTTGAGGTGAACGTTGATGTAGGTTGACTTTGCAACTCCAAGGATGATCCTGCATCTAGTAGATCAGGTTGACCACACCCGATCAGGATGAATAAAAACAATACGATATACAATTTAGAGTGGATATATTTTTCAGATAGAGACATCATGCGTAGATACTCTCATGTAAATCCACTCAATCGGATCAACATATCTTTTTACGAGAGTAATCCTCAATTTTGCAAAGTTATCGAAATGAACTGCTCTTGCAGAGTATCAGACCAGATCTTTTTTCACCTACGGCAGCATTGTGATATCGAAGCGCTGCGCGTAACAGCGCTTCGATATCACCAGACTGGGAAGTGTTTGAACCAATTTCTACGCTGAAGAGATACTTTGATGAGGCATTTCGATTGTGTCAGTGAACACTCGGATTTGGTATGAAGATACCATCAACTCGTCAACTGCCGCAGATAGCCCAACAGCGCCACCATCAACTGCTCGAAGGTTTGCTCGGCAGCCCCTGGCACACCAAAGCCACCCACACGCTCCAATTCAAGGCAACCATGCACCATACTGCGCAGCATCCGCACCACCTGGCGGGCCTGCGCCTCGTCGAGCCCGTAGGCATCGAGCGAGCGCACCATCACCGCCACAATCTGCTGAGCCTGCTCTAACCACTCCATATCTTCGCCAACCGGAGCATACTGCACCGCTTGGTAGAGCCCTGGGTGCTCGTAGGCGAAACGGCGCAACGCATGGGCCAGCGCCAGCACCGCCGCCTCACCCGAGACACCCATGATCGCCTGGCCGACCTGCTCGCGCAGCAGCGCAATGCCTTGCAGCGCCAAGGCGCGGCGCAACCCCGCCATACCCGCAACGTGATGGTAGAGCGTTGGGGCACGCACACCGAGCCGCGCCGCCAGCGTCGCCATGCTCAGATGCTCAAGCCCGTGCTGGTTCGCAAGCTCGGTGGCGGCTTCGAGGATCGCACGTCGATCAAGGCCGACTCGGGCAGCCATAAGCCAAATCCCCTGCTAAACGGCGATAGTTGCGTGAATCTGTTCGAGAAACGGCAACAGGTGCGCCAACAACAGCTCGGGACACTCGGCCTGCGGATGATGACCCGCACCATCGAGCAGCGCCACTTGGGTCGGCGCATGCTGTAGGCGTTGCGCAAGCTGATACGCAACTGCCTCGGGATTGGAGAAGTCGGGGTCGGCAGCGCCCATCACAACCAGCGTCGGCACACGCACCTGCTCAATACGGGCATCCCACTCCTGGCCGACCTCGCCAAACAGACGGCGCATGGCAGCAAGGCGCTTGGGATCGGCGAGCATATCAGCAACGCGGCCAAGATGCGCTTCGTAGTCAGCGGGGCGCGCCAATGGGTACAGGCTTGGATAGTAGCGTAGGTACGCCGCCCGACCCCACAGCCGATGCAGGGCCAAGCCGCTGATCAGCTTACTCTTCCAGGGAGCGGCGGTCTGCGCAAACGAGCCGCTGAGCACCAAGCCATTAATGCGCCTTGGCGCTTCGGCAGCGGCCCAGATCGCGGCGGCACACGAAACGGAGTTTGCGAGCAGTGTAGCGCTCTCCAAGCCCAAGTGCTCGATCAGCGTGAGGATATCGCCACCGATCGCGGGAGCCGAGAAATCGTCCCACTCGGCGCTGCTCTCACCTTGGCCGCGCAGATCGAGCGTGATCACACGATAGCCCGCAGCGAGCAGTTTTGGCTTTAGCAAGCGGTATGTACTGCGCAACTCACCGCCCGGCGGCAGCGCGATCAGCGCGGGGCCGCTGCCTTGGCTATCGTAGGCCAACCTGCCACCCGGACGCGATAGATAGAGCGTGTTCATAGCCACCCCCTTTGTCTACGATACATAGATTTTAGTCTATGACCATTAGACTGATCATCGTTCAAAAGGAGGATGTCGATGAACGTTGCGCTACATCACACCTTCAACTGCTTCCATGCGCCCTTGCGGAAGCGCCACCAGGCCAAAAGGCCCTGCGCCACGAGATCGCACGTCATCGCCCACCACACGCCGATCAAGCCCCAGCCGAACCAGAGAAACAGCGGCGTCAGCGGCATGCGCAAGCCCCAGGTGCTGATAATCTTGGTGTATAGCGGCCAGCGCGTATCGCCCGCGCCACGCAAGCCACCCGAGAGCACAAAGTTCAGCGCCACGAACGGCTGTCGCGCGCCCACCAACTGCAACACAGGGATGCCCATCTCGATCACGGCGGGGTCCTTGATAAACAGTTGGAGCAGCATCCGAGGGAACAGGATCATCACCATACCGATCAGCGACATCAGCACGGCGCACTGGAAGAGCGCCTCGTAGGCGGCGGACTCGGCCTCGTCGGGGCGGCGAGCGCCGAGCGACTGGCCGACCAGCGCTGTGGCGGCGGCGGCGTAGCCCAAGCCCGGCAGGAACGCGAACGAGTCGTTGGTGATGGCAACGTTGTGTGTGGCGTAGGCCACCGTGCCCAAGCCGATCACAAAACGAATGAACAGCAGGATCGCGCCTTGAAAGACCACCTGCTCGCCAGCGCTCGGCAAGCCAATGTTGATAATGCGCTTCAGAAGTTCGAGGTTTGGCCGCCAATTGAGCGTGAGCTTGAGATCGGAACGCCCGCGCAGCAGCATGCCGACAAGCACAATACCTCCAGCGCCGCGAGCCACCGCCGCTGCGATCGCCACACCTGCGATGCCCATCACGGGCGCGCCCAGGTTGCCGTTCACCAACAGCCACGAGAGGGCGATGTTGATCACATTCACTCCCAGCATGATCAACAGCGGCGTGCGGGTGTCGCCCACGCCGCGCAGGGTGGCGGTGCCGATGAATAAGAGCGATGCTGGCAAAAAGGTGGTCGAGACGATCTGCAGGAAAGTGGTTCCTAGATCTAGGATATCGGCGTTTGCACCCAGGATCGAGAGCATCTGACGAGCGGCGAAGATGCCTACAAACGTGGCAAAGAGGCCCATCGCAGTGCCAACGAGCATCGACTGTTGGAGCACCCGATTGGCCTCGGCCATATCCTTCGCGCCGCGCGCCCGAGCCACAAGCGCCGTGCTGCCCACGCTCACCGCCATAAACAGAATGGTGGTGACCATCACAATCTGGTTACCCAAACCGATCCCCGCGATGGCACTTGTGCTATCGTAGCCAAGCTGCCGCGCCGCCTCTGCGCTCAGATTTCCCACCAGGAACGTGTTTGTTACGCCTACCAGCGTATTGAGAACCTGTTCGCCCACAGCCGGAAGCGCTAGCGTCATCACGCGCTTGCGCATCGCGATCCGCTGAGAATCGCGAAAAAAGGATAGAAAACCACTCATAAAAACCTCGTAGAGCCTACCGATTTGGTGGCAGAGTGATGAGAGAACGACGGAAGAAACGTCGCCCATGCGCTGGCGAGTCGTTCAGGCGGGGTTCTCGTGCCAATGGAAGCGGTCTGATGCGTGAAGTTGTGTCACCCGATCGCTAACTGTAATGCTGCACACTGAAAAAGCTGAGCCTGCCAACCACAACGTTTAGCTCGCAAAGCATCCACAAAAAACCCCTGAGCAAAAGGAGTCTCTGGCGGATTTCTTCGGAAGTTACTCGATGCGTGGAGATGTGACCCGATAGTACAGAAAATCGACCTACAACGCAATACAATGCGCTAAAAGAGCATAGTGCGTCGTCGACGCAACGAACGGCATAGTATAGCACTCTGCACGAGCATCTTCAACCAGTTGCGAAAAATTCTGCTATTGACAAATGGGGCAAGTGGCTCTATACTTTGTGTTATTCTGACACTCCTCACTGGGGTGTTTCTTTTCCAGCTTACAATAGTGTCATTATCACAGTAATGGCGTCTAAGTAACGCTTTTTTTAACGCGATCTATTAGTGTCACCTAGACATTAAGAGTCGGGTGGCACTTTTTCACACAGTGCATTAGTGTCAATTTGACATTATTCTTAGGGGGTGTTTTTTACAAACAGCATTAGTGTTCTTTTCACACTAACTAGGTCGATCACCCTTTCGTTCGCCTGTTTATCCACAAAGGAGAGTTCCCGTGACATATATCGAAGCACCTCAGACGGAGACCAACGCCGCATTGATCGAAGAAATTATGCAGCTCAAGCGGCAGCACAACGCTGTACTGCTGGCTCATAATTACCAGCGGCCCGAGATCCAGGATATCGCCGATTTTGTGGGCGATTCACTTGGTCTCTCGCAGAAGGCCGCCAGCACCGACGCCGATGTGATTGTATTCTGCGGCGTGCACTTTATGGCGGAGACCGCCGCGATCCTCAGCCCGGAAAAGACCGTGCTGCTGCCCGATTTAGAGGCGGGCTGCTCGCTGGCCGATTCGATCACCGCCGAGCAGTTGCGGGCCTGGAAGGCCGAGCACCCCGACGCGGTGGTTGTCTCGTATGTGAACACGACCGCTGAGGTGAAGGCCGAGACTGATTACTGCTGCACATCGGGCAATGCCGAGCGTGTGATCCGCGCGATCCCCGAGGATCGCAAAATTCTGTTCTTGCCCGATATGTTCCTGGGCAGCTACCTGAAGCGCGTGACGGGCCGCCAGATCGAGATCTGGGCGGGAGAGTGCCACGTGCACGCGGGTATCCGCCCCGAGTTTGTGGCTAGCCAACGCGCCGCGCACCCTGATGCGGAGTTTCTGATCCACCCCGAGTGCGGCTGCGTCACTTCGACGATGCACTTCTTGTCGCGCGGCGCGATCGACCCGAACAACACCCACATTCTCTCAACCGAGGGGATGATCCACCACGCCGAGCGCAGCAATGCCTCGCAGTTCATTGTGGCGACCGAGATCGGCGTGCTGCACCGCATGCGCAAGGCCAATCCCGATAAGACCTTCTTGCCCGTGCACGAGTCGATCTCGTGCCGCTATATGAAGATGATCACGCTGGAGAAGGTGCTGGAATCGCTGCGCACGATGACTCACTGCATCACAGTGCCACCGGAGATCGCCGAGCGGGCGCGGTTGTCGATCGAGCGCATGGTTGCGCTGTAGTTCCAGGTTTTGGCATAGGCGAGAGTGGAAGCGCTCTTGTAGCATAAGGATGTGATTATGCTGGATCTTTCGTTGATGCTCCCAGCACCGCGTTCAGTGCTTACGACACTGCCACGGGCGATTCAGCGGCATCATAGCGACTTGCTGATTATTGGAGGCGGCGCGGCTGGGCTTGTTGCTGCGCTGCACGCCGCCGAACACGTTGATGTCACACTGCTCACCCGCGCGACGCCGCTGGAGAGCAATTCGGCACGGGCGCAGGGCGGTGTGGCCGCCGCGCTCGATGAGAACGATGCGCCGCCGCTGCACGTCGAAGATACGTTGATCGCTGGCGCTGGTCTGTGCGATGAGCAGGCGGTAGCGATACTGACCCACGCGGCCCCGGCGCTGATGTTCGAACTGGCGGCGCTCGGCGTGCCGTTCGAGCAGCAGGGCGATGGTTTCGCGCTCGGCTTAGAGGGCGGCCACTCGCACCGCCGCATCCTGCACGTGGGCGATGCAACGGGCTGGGCGATCACAAACGCGCTGGCCAAGCGGGCGCTGGCGCATCCACGCATCACGATTCGCGAGGGATTCCAGGCTGTCGATCTGCTCAAGGATGGTGAGCGCGTTGTTGGGGTGCTGGCGCTGGACGCTTTGGGCGGCTGGCACGACTTCTTGGCCCCCGCCACGATCCTAGCGACAGGCGGAGCTGGCGCGCTGTATGGCCTCACCAGCAACGGACCCGGCGCGCTGGGCGAGGGGATCGCGCTAGCCTACCGCGCGGGCGCGGCGATCGCCGATATGGAGTTCGTGCAGTTCCACCCGACGGTGATGCGCACGAAATCGGGCGAGGGCTTTCTGATCACCGAGGCGGCCCGTGGCGAGGGCGCGATCCTGTTGGATGTGAACGGACGCCGTTTTATGCCCGAGTACGATCCGCGCGCCGAGCTTGCGCCCCGCGATATCGTGGCGCGCGGCATCTTCGCGGCGATGCAGGCGACCAACAGCGACCATGTACTGCTCGATATGACACATTTCTCAGCGCATACCTTCGAGCACCACTTCCCGACGATCAGCGCCCGCTGCCGTGCCGAGGGGCTGGACCCGGCCACAACGCCCATCCCGATCGCTCCGGCGGCGCACTACTTGATGGGCGGCATCTGCACCGATCTGCGGGGCGCGACGAGCTTGCCAGGGCTGTACGCGGCTGGCGAATGTGCCTGCACAGGGGTGCATGGGGCCAATCGGTTGGCGAGCAATTCGCTGCTTGAATGTATGGTGTTTGGGCGTCAGGCGGCGGCGGCAGCGTTGGAGGCGCTCTCTCAGGGGCCGCGCATCCAGCCGAACAGTTGGACGCTCGATGTGGGCAGAGAGCCGTTGCCGACGGCGCACCTGCAGCCACAGCCCGATTGGCGCAATGAGTTAGCCCAGTTGATGCGCACGCACGCTGGTCTGATTCGCTGTGCCGAGCAGTTGCGCAACGCTTTGAGCTATTTAGATGCGTTCCCGCGCCAGATTTCGAGCGGGCAGAGCGACGCTATCACAGCGGCGAATGCGGTGTTGGCGGCGCGTTTGGTGGTGGCTGGCGCGTTGATACGCAGCGAGAGCCGTGGCGCGCACTTCCGCTCCGATTACCCCGAGACGAGTAAGGCTTGGCAGGGGCATGTGGTGTTCACACGGGGCCAGCAGCCGCGTATGGTCAACACCATCGCATCCGTCAATGCTTCGCTCAAGGTTGCAGCATGAGGAACATTATGCAATTACCACAGGACATCATTCTCGCCGTTGTGACCCAGGCGTTGCGCGAGGATGTGGGACATGGCGATATCACGACGCAGGCGGCGATCCCCGCTGATCTGCAGGCGACCGCGCAGGTGGTGACCCGCGAGGCGGGCGTGGTGGCGGGTTTACCTGTGCTTGAGGCGGTCTACGCTACGGTGGACTCACGGGTGCGGGTGACGCGTCGCGTGGACGAGGGCGCACATGTGGAGGCGGGGGCGTTGCTGGCCGAGATCAGCGGCCCGGCCCAGGCGCTGCTCACGGGCGAGCGGGTTGCGCTCAACTTGCTGCAACGGCTCTGCGGCATCGCGACGATGACCGCTCGGTATGTGCAGGAGGTGGCGGGGTTGCCCGTGAAGATCCTCGATACGCGCAAGACGACGCCGGGCTTGCGGGCCTTGGAGAAGTATGCGGTGCGCGTCGGCGGCGGCACGAATCATCGGTTTGGGTTGTTCGATGGCGTGATGCTGAAGGATAACCATTTGGCGATGCTGGCGAGCCAGGGCATCGGCTTGAGCGAGGCGATTCGGCGCACCCGCGCGGCGGTCGGGCCGATGGTCTGCATTGAGGTCGAGGTGGAGACGGTGGAGCAGGCCGCCGAGGCCGCCGAGGCCGGCGCTGATATGATTCTGCTGGACAATATGCCGCCGGATCAGTTGCGCGCTGCGGTGGCGGTGGTGGCTGGTCGGTCGCGTACCGAGGCGTCGGGCGGGATCACGCTGGCGACGCTGCGGGCGGTGGCTGAGAGTGGTGTGGATTTTATTTCGACGGGGGCGCTGACGCATTCGGCCCGGGCGCTGGATATTGGGTTGGATATCGCGTAGGTTTATCCGTAGATTAGGTTTTGCTTGCGACAGTGTGGGATGCGCCATTCGGCGAGCGAGCGAGTACGCACGAGGACGTAGGCTGCTGCGCAGGCCCAAAGGGTCGGTCGCGACCTTTTGGAAACCCCGTCCAGGGGCTTATCGCCCCTGGACCCCAAAGTGGAATGCAACCTCATTTGATAGGCCCGTGGTTATGCCTTGTCGTACGTCGCACTGGTGCGGGTGGGGTACTCGCTCGGTGGCAATTGGCTGTGTGGGCTGCGTGATTTGGTTTGTTTACTCACCTTGTCACCTTGTCACCTTGTCTGGCCCGTCACCAAGTCACCTTGTTACAGGTCAAGGCGCGAAGCGCCATCACTGTCCGAGCGCGCACACGTTGTGCACGACGTTGTTGGCCCGTAGCGACGGGCGTTGAGGCGCTGGCTGCGCTTTCTTTTCCCTAACAGATGATGGTTGTGGCTGATGCTGGCGCGGATAAAAAAGAGGATGCTGCCGGGTTGGTGCAGCATCCTCTGCGTGTTTGATGAAGTTAGACGCCTTGGCGTGCGCCACAGTTGGGGCAGTACATCGCTGTGGCGGGCATCTGGAATTGGCAGTTCGGGCACGATTTGGCGACCGAGACGGTGCCCGCTGGCGGCGTCGGAGATGGTGGCGTCGGAGCGGTCGCTGCGGGCGGTGTTTGGGATGGTGCACTGGTCTGAGTTGGCGCGGGTGCGGGTGCTGGCTCCACAAATACTTCGGATTGTACGGTTTTGAGTTCCTCTTCGCGCAGGGTGATCTGTGTTCGTAGGTCTTCGAGTTGTTTGATCATTTCGCCGAGCGTGGGCGATTGGATCTGGCCCGCTTTGTAGAGTTCAAGGGCGCGATCACCGAGTTCGGCGCGCTTTGCGTCGATCTGGCGGTTGAGGTTAGAGATATCGCTCTGAAGTTTGGCGGTGCGCTGAAACTTCTCGGCCTCGAATTTGGCGCGCTCAACTCCGTGATTGATTGTCTTGGTGATGTTATCTAAAAAACCCATAACTTCCTCCGTCTTTTGGGTGTATTTCTCTTCGTTGCTCTATAGTATTACGACGAAATGGGCTATTTCGGTGCAAAACTACGGTGACAATTTCGTTTTACACGGATGGGCTGTTAGCGCTGCCGCACGAGGATGTATCCTGTGACCGAGGCGCGGTATCGGGTGCCTTGCGGATCGTCGCCTGTTTTGACAGGTTCGGCTCCGGCTAGGTACGTGGGCGGGATGTTGTTGTTGATTTGGGTGTCGGGGCCGTAGGCCTCCTGCGCTTTCTGCAGGTAGGCTTGGCGGAAGGCGTCGTTGACCTGCACCCCCGGCGGTACGATGATTTCGAGATCGGTGACCGAGAAGGGTTGCATGATGAAGGTGGCGGGTGTGGGCGTTGGACCAGCGATGATCTCGGTGACGATGCCTTGCAGCAGGGCTGGCTGGAAGTAGGCGAGCCCAGCGATGGCGAGGACCACGACCACCAGTGTGGTGAACAGGAAGCGCCTGAAACCGCCTCGGCGTTTGGTTGGCTTGGCGGTTGGCGCGACTACAGGCGCGGGCTGCGCGCGCTGGTTGGTTGGCGCGGTGGGCGCGGGCACGGGCTGCGTGCGCGGGGCTGGTCTGGCTTGTGCGACGGGCGCGGTTGGTTTGGCTTGTGCCGCTGGTGTCACCGGCGCGGTGGGCGCTGCAACCTGCGGTTGCGCAGATACCGGCTGATTCGCAGGAGTAACTCGTACACGCGGCGGCTGCGCTGGCGTGGGGCGAAGCGCCGCGCGAAATTCTGCTACCGAATGGTAGCGGTCCTCCGGCTTCATTTGTAGGGCGCGGTGTATGGCCTCGGATGTGCGTTTCGAGACGGTGGGCCGCAGCGCGTAGACCTGCGGAAACGAGAATGGTGCCTCGTCGCGCGGGTCGCGCCCGGTGAGGGCGTGGTGCAGCGTTGCGCCGAGCGCGTAGATGTCGGATTCGATGGTGGCGAGGCCTTGGTACTGCTCGGGCGGGGCGTAGCCGGGCGTGCCGATCTGCGTGCCGCGTTCGGCCTTCTGGAACACCTTGGCGATGCCGAAGTCGATCAGTTTGATCGAGTTATCGGGCTGGATCATGATGTTCGAGGGCTTCATGTCGCGGAAGATGATTGGTTCGGGTTTGTGCTCGTGCAGGTAGCTGAGCACGTCGCAGATCTGGTCGGCCCATTCGAGCACTTGCGCTTCGGGCAGGGCACCTTGCTTCTGGATGACGTCTTCGAGGTCTTGGCCACGCACAAATTCCATGGCCAGGTATTGACGCCCTTCGTCTTTGAAATCGACGTAGACTTTGGGAATGCGTGGATGTGAGAGCCGCCGCAGCATATCGGCTTCGGCCTCGAAACGTTCGATCGCTTCCTGACGCTCTTTTGGGTCGGTGAAGCGGTCGATCATCTCTTTGACGGCGTAGACTTGGTTATCGTCGCCAATGGTCTCGAACACGGCACCTTGACCGCCGACCTTCAACACTCGCGTGATGTAGTAGCGTGGGCCGTCGTTGTTGAGCACCATATCATGCCGACAATACTGGCAGAATTTGGCTCGCCGCAGATTCGATTGATGACAGCTCGGGCAGAGGATTCTATCGACCGTGGCCATAGCTGTTCCAGTTGTACTTGGCGACGTGGCACGCGCCATAATCCACTCCTGTTGCTTTAGGGTAGCACAGTGGAGCGTATTCGGCAAGGTCCAGCCAGTGTCCCAACGTCGAGGTGCTAACCCATCGATATGCCGCAATGACCCTCGTTGCGGTTGTTATAGCGAGCGCTGCCCGTAAAAAAGAGCGCAATGCGAGGGCAGCGCATTGTGATCTCTCTTATGGTACGTTCGGTCGGGGCGATGAGTTGCAGCCCCAACCGCGTCGCGATGCCCTTCGGCATGCTAGTTGGCGATGGCTCCGTCGCGCCGTTCGAAAATGCCGAGCGCTTCTAGGTGCGGTGTCTGTGGGAACATGTCGTAGCCTCGCATGGCGCGCAGTTCGTACAGTGGCGCGAGTGCCCGCGCATCCTCGATCTGCGTGAGGACGTTGCACGAGACGTAGACGATACGCTGCGGTTGGATGCGCAGCAGTTCGCGACAGACATCCGGGCCTAGCCCGTTGCGGGGCGGATCGACAACGACAACATCGAAGCTGTGGGCGGGTTGTTCGCGCACAAAGTCGGCCACATCGGCGTGGACCATTTGGATGTTCTCGACACCATTGTTGCGAATGTTGATCTCGCCGAGTTTAGCGCTCTCACCGAACGATTCGACGCAGACGATCTGCTTGACGTGATCGGCCAGGTGCAGCGCGATGGTGCCCACGCCGCCGTACAGGTCGGCCAGCACCAGGTCGCGGGGTGCGATGGTCGGATGGGTGGTGGCGACGTTGCGCACATCGTCGAGCAGCGGCAGCAGCAGATGGACGTTGTTCTGGAAGAAGGTGTTCGGCTCGATGGCGAGTGTGCGCGCACCCACCTGCATCGGCAGCCGATCAACGCCCCAATAACGATGCGGCGCGCCGAACGAGATGTCGGTGAGCGTTTCGTTGACGAGCCAGTGGAAGCCGAGCACATTGGGCAGCGAGAGGGCGTATTCGGCCAACTGCTCCATCTCGGCGGCGTACTCCTGCGAGGCGGTGACGAAGCTGATCAGGAACTGGTTCTGTGGGCTGCGGCGCACTACCACATAGCGCAAGTAGCCGATGTGGGTGCGCAGGTTGTAGTCGGGCAAGCCGAGCGACACGGCGCGCTCGTACAGCGCGCGGGCGGCGGCGAAGCCCTCCTGCGGGATCAGATGGCACTCGTGCAGGTCGACGATGTAGTTGAATTTGCCCCCGCGCCGCAAGCCGAAGCGCTCTTTGCTGGCAACGTAGTCCATGCGGGTGCGGTAGGCGAATGGCTCCGGCGAGCCGACCATCCCAAACTGTTCGATCTGTTCAGCAGGCAGGTCGTCGGCCCAGAGTTGGCGCAACGCCGCAAGTTTGGCGTTGAGTTGCGTTTCGTAGGGCCGATCCTGGAAGGTACAGCCGCCGCAGAAGTCGTTGGGTGGGGCGTGCGCGCAGCGTGGCGGTATCGGCTCGCCGACGCGGGCAGCCTCCACAACTTGGCGGCGAAACAGTTTGGGTGTCAGTGCCATAGCGTTTGTATTGCTTTCACAGGCCGATGTATTCGGCAGATCACGGTTCGTTCGTCTCAGCAGATGTCATAATACCATAGCTGTGGGGTTCATCCACAGATTTCACAGATTTCATAGATGTTTGGAGATGCTCGTGTCGTTGTACTGCATACTACTCCGAAACTGATGTATGGGAGGGTAGAACAGAAACCAAACGTTCAAGGCTGAAAGGGCGAGGAGATTCTTCACTTCGTGCTGCGCACTCCGTTCAGAATGACTCTATTTGAGAACTGGCCATTGAATGGGCGCCATATTGTAGTGCGATATGGGCATCTCGGAATGACAATGAGGGCTACCAAGAACGCAACAAACAGTACAGTGGAAGCCGTTTAGCCTGCGATAACAAGGTACTTCCCTATTCTTGCCTCAGTTCACCTTGTCACCTCCGTCACCTTGTCACCCGTCATAGCCCTCCGATTCGACCACACGGCGTGTGGCGGCCAGCAACTGCGCGCGACGCACTGCCTCGACGACCTGCGGCGGGCTAGGCGGGGCACTGAAGCGCTGCCCCGTGTCGCGCACGTCGATCTGCCCACGCGTCAAGTCGAGGCGCACCACGGCACCCGCGCCGATCGCGGCAACAGCCTCCGGGCAGATCACGATCGGCAGGCCGTAGATATGCGCCATCTCGATCATCGCGTCATCGGCGCTGGCGCAGATCACGGCGACGAATCCCAACGCCTGCAAGGCCAACACCGCGATCTCCTGCGCATCGCCGCCACCGAAACTCTGCCCGGCCAGCAGCAGATCGCCGGGACGCACCGCCTCGGCCAAGTGCGGGTCAACGTCCGCCAAGCACTGCGCGGCCAGCACCGCCGGATCATCGGCGTCGTGCCAGGTCGGCGCGATGATCGCGTCGGTGGTGATGTTGTCGCCGATACGATGGGCGTAACCAGTGAGTACCATCAGACGCCTCCTCACCAAGCGCAGCCGAGCGCCACAAACGGAGCGGGGCGAGCGCTTCATCGTGAAGCACCCGCCCCATCGAAACGCTACCAGCCGACCGCGCAACCATCGCAGCGCGTCTCGGAGCCAGCGATCAGCGCGCCGCTCTCCATCCGCCAGATCGCCTGGCCGCGCCCGAAATCGCCCGACTGCGCGTCGATCTTGACGTTGTGGCCCCGAGCGATCAGACCCTCGACCACCGCGCGCGGCGTGCTGAGTTCCAGCGCCACCACATCATCGTCGTCGATCCGCCAGCGGGGCGCATCCAGCGCCGCCTGCGGGTTCATACCGAAGTCGATGGTGTTGATCGCCACCTGCGTATGGCCCTGCGGCTGCATATGCCCACCCATCACACCGAACGGCCCGACGGCTTGGCCGTTGCGCGTCAGGAACGCCGGGATGATGGTGTGATACGGGCGCTTGCCCGGCTCCAAGCGGTTCGGGTGACCCGGCTCCAAGCTGAAGCCAGCGCCGCGATTCTGCATCGAGATGCCCCAACCAGGGATCACTACGCCCGATCCAAAGCCCATGTAGGTCGATTGGATGTAGCTGACCATGCGGCCCTCGTTATCGGCGGTGCAGAGATAGACCGTGCCGCCACGGGGCGGGTGGCCCGGCCCGTACGAGCCAGCACGCGGCCCGATCAGTGCACGACGCTCGGCCAGATACTCGGGGCTGAGCAAGCCGCGCACGGGCACATCGGCCCGCGTGGGGTCGGCGATGTAGCGGTGCGCATCGGCGAACGCCAACTTCATCGCTTCGATCTGCGCGTGGTAGGCCGCCGCCGAATCGCGGGGCAGCGACGCGATGCCCATCTCATTGAGGATGCCGAGCGCGATCAGCGCCGCCAAGCCCTGCCCGTTCGGCGGAATCTCCCAGATCGTGTGGCCCTGATAATCGATCGAGATCGGCTCCACCCAGGTGCTGGTGTGCGCCGCCAAATCATCGAGCGTCAGCACGCCACCCGTCTCGCGCGAGAACGCCGCGATCGCCTCAGCGATCTCGCCCTGGTAGAACGCCTTCGCGCCCTGCTGCGCGATCAGACGCAGCGTGCGGGCGTGGCCCGGGCTGACGAACCGCTCGCCGATGTTGGGCGCCCGACCGTTCGGCGCGTAAGTCGGCAAAAATCCCTCGAACATCGCACCCTGGCGCTGCTTGGCCAGCATCACATTGCGCGCCCAATTCTGCGCCACGATCGGCGTCACCGCGTGGCCCTGCTCGGCATAGCGGATAGCGGGGGCCAACACCTGCTCGAACGGCAAGCGCCCGAACTGCGCGTGCAGATCCTGCCACGCCGCAGGAGCACCCGGCACCGTCACAGCCATCCAACCGTGCGTCGGCATCTTGCTATGGCCCGCCTGCTCCAGCAAATCCGGCGTCAGACCCATCGGAGCGCGCCCCGAGCCGTTCAGGCCGTGCAACTTCTGGCCATCCCACACCAGCGCAAACGCATCACTCCCGATCCCATTCGAGGTCGGTTCCACCACCGTCAGCGTCGTCGCAGCCGCAATCGCCGCATCGACCGCCGTCCCACCCGCCTGCAACATCGCCAAGCCCGCCTGGGCCGCCAACGGGTGACTCGTTGCCACCACACCGTTCTCCACCACCAAAGGCGTGCGGTGCGATGGATACGTCAACATATCAACAGTCATGGTCATCCTCTCGTACAGACAAGGAGCATGGTGATATCCTACCCCAAAAATTCGCTTCGGCAAACATCGCCGTTTTGCACACGGAAGACTCTCAGGAGCATACCGCTACCACATCAAAACATGACACAACGCAGGTCTCGCATATAATAGGGCCAGACAAACCGCAACCAACCGTAGAACGAGGACAGCAATGCCAGGAAATACATTTGGCCAACTCTTTCGCCTAACCACGTGGGGCGAATCGCACGGCCCAGGCGTAGGCTGCATGGTCGATGGCTGCCCAGCCGGGTTGCCGATCAGCGAAGCCGACATCCAGCGCGATCTGGACCGGCGACGTGTCGGCCAAAGCCGCGTCTCCTCGGCCCGCCAAGAACCCGACAAAGTGCAGATACTCTCCGGCGTCTTCGAGGGGCGCACCACCGGCACACCGATCAGCATGATGGTCTGGAACAGCGACGCCAAATCGAGCCACTACGACTCGATCAAAAACCTCTATCGCCCCGGCCACGCCGATTACACCTGGGACGCCAAATACGGCTTCCGCGATTGGCGCGGCGGCGGGCGCTCCAGCGCACGCGAGACGATTGGCCGTGTGGCGGGTGGCGCGATCGCTAAAGCATTGCTGGCCAAATTCGGCATCAGCGTGATCGCCTGGACCGCGCAACTCGGTGATCTGCGCGCCGAAGTGATCGACGAGGACGAGATCGAGCGCAACATCATGCGCTGCCCCGATGCCGCCGTGGCGCAAGAAATGATCGCCCGTGTAGACGCCGCTCGCCGCTCGCTCGACTCGCTCGGTGGCATCGTTGAAGTGCGCGCCCGTGGCGTGCCGCCCGGCCTCGGCGAGCCCGTTTTCGATAAGCTGAGCGCCACCATCGCCCACGCCATGATGAGCATCCCCGCCATCAAGGGCGTCGAGATCGGCGATGGCTTCGATGTCGCCAATAAGCGCGGCTCCGAGAACAACGACCCGTTCACCCGCCTGCCCGATGGACGGATCGGCACCGTCAGCAATCACGCTGGCGGCATCCTGGGTGGCATCTCGAACGGCGAGGAGATCATCGTGCGGATCGCCGCCAAGCCGCCCGCCTCGATCGCCCGCCCGCAGGAGACGGTCAATCAGCAAGGCGAACCCAGCACCATCGAAGTGCATGGCCGCCATGACCCAACCGTGCTGCCGCGCCTGGTGCCCGTGGCCGAAGCGATGATGGCGCTTGTGCTGGCCGATCATCTGCTGCGTCAGCGCTCGGCGCGGGTCTAAGCCCTAGGTAGGGTTTGAAGTGAACCAGTGCCAACCTGTCGTGCCGCCTGCTATGCCCCGACATCACTGCGGGGTGTGGGCGGCGCGGCAGTACGGGCACCGCCGACAGTCGTACCTCTACGAGGCCAGTTCGCAACCACACGTCGCAATGCGATGGCTGCCCCACACGCCTACTCGAACGAATAGACCATCAGCCACGAATCGCCGCCCACCCGGTTCACGATCGTATCGATCACCGTGAAGCCCATCCGCTCGTACAGGCGGCGGGCCGGATTCGTAACCCGCACGCTCAGGGCCACCGCCGAGAATACGCCGCGCGCCGCATCCAGCAGCGCCGCCAGCAGGCGCGTGCCCACGCCCTGGCCGATGAAGGCTGGCTCCACCGCGATCGCCAGCTCGGGGATTCGCTCATCCAACTGCGGGTGATTATTCTCGGCGCCACGCAGCACCCGCAGCCACGCCGCGCCAATCGGCACACCCGCCGCATCCTCCGCGATCACACCGAGATCATCGACACGGCCCCAATCGCACACATACTTCGCCAGCGTGGGGTTTGTGCGGGCCTCCGCACCCGAGACGGCCCCATCGAGCGCCATATTCGCGGCGTAGAACAGCATCCGATACAGGAACGGCTCATCGGCTGACGTCGCCGCCCGAACACCAATCCCCTCCATCACTCCCTCACATCACGAACGGCGAGACCAGGTCCCCATCACTTGGCGCAGGATCGCAAACTCACCCAAATGGTACGCATTGTGGTCGCTGACCACCAGAATCTCGCGCAAAATGTTGTAGCCCGGCGCGTGCGGCAGGTCGGCGTACAGATCGGTGGCGGGGTCCTCGACCAGTTCCTCCAGCGCATCGTGGTCCTGCTCGAACGCCACAATCGTCGCTCGCCACGTCTCCTCATCGGCGACCGAATCGGGCGCGGGCCAATAGCCCGCCGGCCATGGAGGCGACACATGGGCGGGGTTGCGAATAAACTCCAGGATATCCCACTGCGTGATTCGCATATGCTCAAGCAACTGCCACGGCGAATAGCTCACGTTCGGCGGGCGCTCGTTGATGCGATCCATTGAGAAATCGCCGACCGCCTCTCCGAACTTCATCGAGGCTTGACCACCACGCAGCAACGCCAGCAACTGCTGACGCACACTCTGATCCGCGCTCATTGGCTCCTCCTTATGCTAATGACGGGGTTTGTGGCGAAAATGAATGAAAATCCGCCCGAAGTTGCGGTCGTCCTTCTCGATGCGGTGGTACAACTGGCGGATGTGGCCCTGGTTGAGGAAGCGTAGCACATGCTTCTTTAATTGGCCACTGCCCTTGCCGGGGATGATCTCGACCAACTCAATGCGCTTCTCGACGGCTTCCTGCACCACGCGGTTCAACTCGGCGTCGATGCGGTCGCTACGGTTGTAGATGTCGTGCAGGTCGAGTACCAACTTCGCCATGAGTTCCTCATTGGGTTGGCGCGATTGTATGCAAAGGCATTATAGTTGAAATTGGCCCAGGCCGCACAAAGACGGCTGGGCCATAACAAAAACGCTATTCGCAGTGAATCACTGGGTGTGGTGCGGTGCGGACTCGTGCTGTGGGTTGTTCGTCAGGACCGAGAGGTAGTGCGGGTTGTACATCACGCCCAGAATGTTGCCGAACGGATCGAGCACCGAGGCCGTGATAAAGCCCTCGCCACGATTCACGGGTGGCTCGAACGGCTGCGCGCCCAGCGCGTACAACCGCTCCAGCGCCGCGTTCACATCATCGACATGCCAGTACATCACTGTGCCGCCCGGCGTGTCGCCAAAGCTCGGTGGCGCGTACTTCTTATCGATAATACCCAGTTCGTGCTGGTAATCGCCGATGCGGAACTCGATATAACCAGGCACCACGTAGTAAGGCTCGACGCCTAACAGTTCGGTGTACCACTGCTTGGCGCTCTCCAGATCGGCGGCCCAATAGCTCACTGTGCAAAATCCCCGTAACATTGCCAGTTCCTTTCTGCTCAAACAACCGTTGAGTACCTTCAGGATACTAGCAGTAGCGGTAAAGAACGATCCGCTATTCTACGCAGATTTTGAAGGAGCCTGCCAGCGTTGGCGCAGCGGCGGCTGACCTTTGCGGTACGTGGTGGCTAACACGCGCTCCACCGATAGCTCAAACAGAATGTACGAATCGAGCACGGTGAAATCGGCGAACGAGATCGCCAACTGACGGGTTTCGGCGTCCTCCACCAAGGTGGCCCGACCATCGACCAAGAACTCGCCGCCGTTGCCGATCTGATCATCGACAGCATTGTGCAGCGAATAGCGATTATCGCGCAGCAAGTCGCGTCCCTTCGGCGACTTCGCGTCCATAAACACAAACATCCGGCCCTTGCCAATGATCGCCGTGATCGGGTGAACGCGCGGTGAGCCATCGGCGCGCACGGTGGCCAAATAGGCAATGCTCTTGTTGGTCAAGCGCTGGTAGCCCATCTCGGCCAATTCCGGGTCGCTCTGCTCTAACAGTTGCCAACTCATTGAGATATCCTCCTCGGAATATTCATCACGAAACCAGCGCGCACATGTCGCTCAGCCCGCAGTTGCCGCGCTCGCTGCGGCACTCCGCGCCAGCCGACGGTAGTACATCGTCACGAGCCAGAAGCCGTTCACGTTCACCAAACCAAGCAGTAGGAACGGCAGACCAGGCCACACATCCACCAGTTGACCGCCCAACAGCGAGCCGCCCACCATACTGAGGCTCCACACCGCGTGCAGCAGGCCGAACGCCGAAGCATGTTGCTCCTTGGCGATGCCGTCGGACACCCACATGTACAGCATCGTCGAGAGGCCCCAAGCCGCCGCAATGCCCAGCACACCGCAGATAAACAGGCCGATCACGCTACTGGTGCTCAAACTCAGGCCGATGCCCGTCACAATGATGCCGGCGTAGCCCGCGATGCTCGGTCGGAGCGCGCCCCACTTATCGGCGGCCCGCCCAGCCGCCAACTGCGCCATCGAAGCGACAATCAGATTCGCGGTGCCGTACGCGGCGATGACCCACTTATCGCTACTGAGCTGGTTCAGCATCAGCGGCACCAACAACAGGATCATACCGTAGTATAGCGTTGGGATGCCGCGCATGAAAATGATCAAAGGAAAATTGGGCAGGCGCAGTAGGTGCAGCGGGTTGCCACTGCTCTGGCTCGCTTCGCCCTCGGTCGGCGCACTTTTGATGTTGGGCATCCACCAGGCCAATAGCAGAGCGACCAGCACCATAAAGCCGAACATAAACAATCCGTACCCGCCATAGCTGTACCGCTCGATAATCGCAGCCGCCAACGGATTGCCGATCGCGCCGCCGACCGTCATGCTGAGCGCGTACACAGCGGCGAGCGTGCCGAGTGCGCCGTGCGTGCGCAGTTTGGTGAGGTAACTGGAACTGCCCACAAACAACAGTGAGCCGCTCCCACCGCCGATCAGCCAGATCAGAACGATCAACCACAGGCTATGCAACTGAAACGCAAAACTGCCGATGGAACTGATCAACATGCCGATGAGCAACGTCCATTTACTGCCTATCCGTGCGGCGATAGCGCCTCCCAACAGCGCAACGACCATTCCAACGATCTGCGTTCCGGCCACAATGTTGGAGATCACATTCGGCGCAAAGTTCAATTGCTCTTGGAGGTAGATGAGGAAGAAGGATGTCTGTGCCATGTCGCGCATGCCAACGGCACATTGCGCGCCGATCAGCAGGAGAGCAGGCAGCCAAGCGACGCGAGAGGTGGATGCGTCGCGATTGAAGGTGGTCATGACGCTGTGTGTCCTTCAACAAAGTGAAATGTTCGGCTGAATCCTACGTGAGAGTGGGGGTTTCTGCAAATCTATGGGGCAGTCCTCGCCTGCGGCAGTGCAGTGCTTCATTGGCGCATCGTGAGACGGGATTCTGCACGGGCAACATCACGAAAGAACCGTGATGACCCATATCTGTTTCTTAGACCATTCTCATTTCTATATGCTATCATACCCGTAGATTGAAGGTCGTGGAGAAAAAAGCATGCGCCATTTACGGATACTGCTCGGCTGCCTTATTGCACTGACGCTTACCAACTGCTCATTCGATGCATCCTCACTGCCGATGGTTGGCAGCCAGCCGACAGTGATTATCATCACGCCCCAACCGCGAACGCCGGAAGGTGCGATTATCATAGATCCCAGTAGCAACCCCAAGCCCACCCCCGAACTGCTGCGCTCGTCGCCCGAGCCGCTGCCCACCACCGCACCCGCGCCCACGCTCGAACCGGCCCTCACATCGGCGCTGGAGGAGCAGCAACGCCTGTTAGTGGAGTTGTACAGGCGCGTCAACCTCTCCGTGGTCAGTATCGAGGTCGCGGGGCAACTCTCCGCACGCGATGGGCAGCCCTTTGGACAGGACGTGCCCTTCGGCCAAGGCTCCGGCTTCCTGTACGATGATCAAGGCCACATCGTCACCAACAACCACGTCGTCGATGATGCAAATCTCTTTCAGGTGAACTTCGCCGATGGCTCTGTGATCGAGGCGCGGCTGATCGGGCGCGACCCCGGCAGCGATCTTGCCGTGCTGAAGGTCGATGAACTGCCGCCCGGCGCGGTGCCGCTAAGGCTGGCTGACTCGAATAAGGTCGAGGTGGGCCAGACCGCGATCGCGATCGGCAACCCGTTTGGGCTGCAGAACACGCTCACGGTCGGCGTGATCAGCGGGCTTGGGCGCAGCCTGAGCGGTCCAGCCAGTTCGCAGGGGCGCTTCAGCATCCCCAACGTCATCCAAACCGATGCGGCGATCAATCCGGGCAACTCGGGCGGGCCGCTGCTAAACATCTACGGCGAGGTGATCGGCATCAACACTGCCATCCGCAGCCAATCCGGCACGTTCGAGGGCGTGGGTTATGCGGTGCCATCCAACGCTGTGGCCCGTGTGGTGCCCGCGCTGATCCGCGATGGCTCGTATGCGCACCCGTGGATGGGCATTGTGATGCGCTCGGTGACGCCGCTGCTCTCCAATCACTTCAATCTCGCCGCTCGACAGGGCGTATTGATTATCGAGGTGCAAGCGAACAGCCCCGCCGATAAGGCAGGGCTGCGAGGCGGCAAAACCGATGGCGTTTACGCGGGCATCAATATCCTGTACGATGGCGATATCGTGATCGCTGTCGATGAGAAAAAGGTGCTGAGCAGTGATGATCTGCTGAGCTACTTGGAGCTCGAAACGTCCGTCGGCGACACCGTGATGCTCACCGTGCTGCGCGACGGCGAGCAGATCCAATTGCCGCTGACGCTCGGCGCGCGCCCCGAATAGGCATTACCCAAGGCGAATCTCGCGTAGCGCCGCATAGCGCGGTTGCAGGCGCTCAAGCGCTGCGCGAGCCTCCGCCACCTTCTCGTTCCGCCGCTCCATTCGGCCAGATTCCTCCGCCTTGATCGCTGCGTTCAGGGGAGCCAGCACAGACTCCAGATCATCGGCTTGGTCGTCGTCGCCGTTGGCCCGCGCCTGCTCCGCGATGCGCTGGATCTGGTCGCGGCACTGGCTCAGCGTCGGCTGCCCCGTCAATCCCTGCACCAGCTTGCTCAGATCGCCCAAGCTGCCGATCACGCTGCCATCGACGAACACTTGCGCCTGGCGCTTATCGATATTCCCACCAGCATAATCGCCGCCGCCCGTGTTGATCATGGTATTGCCGAACTGCTGATTGACAGGCCCGCTCGGGTTAATGACGGCCCCCGTCGATCCCTGTAGATTCCACTGGTCGCCGCCGATCACCGTGCTGTTCGTCACATCGCCCTGAATGCCCACGCCCTGGCTCACGTTCATAATCTGCTGCAAGGCCCGCTCGCTCTCTTCTCGCTCGACCGTGCGGGCCTGCGGGGGCGGCGCGATGGGCGCATCGTCCACGCCGAGCGCGGTAGCACCACGGTACAACGCCACTGCGAAGGGCCCCACGCCCTTCAGCACCGTCAACTCCGGCTCCTGCTTAGCGCCGAACAGGCGCTGCACATCGCTCTTCACACGCTCGTACAGCACCGTGTACAGATCGAACGCGCTGATCGTGCCGTTGCGGTTCGGCACGCCTTGACCGTTCAGCGCCTGCACCAGCGCCTCGGTGAACACCGTCTCGGAGCGCTCGTGACTGTAGTACGACTTCTGTTGGGCGCGGCAAGCGCTGATCAAAATGCGCCCGCTACCAGCCGAGAGCAGCGCGTTCGCCAGTGTTTCAGGCGGGTTCTGGCCCTGCGGCGGCGCCGCATCGGTGCCGAGCGTCGGCATCACCGCGCCGGAGTGGCAGGCGTTGAAGATCAGCAGGGCGCGCTGGGCCTTGATGTTGCGCAGCTTGGTGATCAACTCCTGCTGGCTGATGCCCGTGCCCTTCTGCACCTTGCCCTGAACAACCTTGGTATCGTGCGTCGTCAGGTAATAGTTCCCATCCTCACCGAAATCGCCGTGGCCTGCGTAGAAGAACAGCACCGTATCGCGCACGGTGGTGCGACTCGCCAGGGCATCGAGGGCGGCCAAAATGCCCACGCGGCTGGCCTGCCCATCGCACAGCAATGTGACCTGCTCGCTCGGGTAGCCGCATAACTGCTCATCGCGCAATACACGCTCAACCGCCTTCGCGTCGGCGACCGTGACCGGAACGTTCATATGTGGGGCAAACTGATACGAGCCAACGCCTATCAGCAAAGCATGACCTTGAGGGAAGGGCATGGCACACCTCTTTCAGCGATTCTAGGCCTTACGACTACTCCGGGGAGGAGTGGCAGCTCTGCCCACAGTATAGCATACGGCTTCCTCAAGCGGAATACCTCGACCTCAGCGTGGCACATCTACACACTCTCCAAACGACATCCTAACAATCTCTAAATAGTTTTTTTGTATCCTCTACATCATTCAAACAATCGCATAGTCGCAGAGCGATTGCCGAACGATGGAGGTCCGTGTTATGCAACAGTCGGTGCCTGTTCCACAGAAACCAGAGCGAATAGGCTCAAGAAAATCGAAATGGCGCTGGCGCAATTGGATGTTGATTCCGCTAGCGATCCTTGTGATCGGCGCGCTCGTCTATTGGCGCTCGCGAGCCACGCAAGCGCCCGCCACCACAACCAGCTTTGTTACTGTCACCAAAGGCAATCTATCGCAAGTGATCAGCGGCAGCGGCAGTGTCAGCGCTGCCCGCACCATCGACGTGCCGTTCCAGCAAGTCGGCACGATCACCGCTGTCGATGTAAGAGTGGGCGAATACGTTACGAAAGGCCAATTCCTCGCCAGCATCGACGATAGCACCTTGCAACTCGCGCTGCAGCAGGCCCAGGCGTCCCTGAAATCGGCAGAGGCCAGCTACAAGAAAGCCCTTGAAGGCGGCGCTACCGAGCAAGAGATCGCCACCGCCCGTGCCCAACTCGCCTCGGCACAAGCTCAACTCGAACAAGTCCGCAAAGGTAACGCCACCGCCGCAGATATCCAGAGCGCGCAGGCCCAACTCGCCTCGGCGCAGGCCCAACTCGAAGCGCTGAAGAACCCTTCTGAGGCGAACCTGATCGCTGCAGAGACCACGCTAGCACAGGCGCAGACCAACCTGCAAACCCAGCGCGACAGCCTCTCGCAGGCCAAGACCAACGCCTACAACGCGATGCAGGTGGCGGTCAACTCGCTGACCCAGGCGCAATCGAAATACTCGACCGCCAAGCAGCAGTGGGATTACGTGCAGGAGACCGGCGCTGATCCAACCAACCCAACCATGACAAACGCCAACGGCGAGAGCAAAAAGAACAAACTGAGCGACGCACAGCGCCAGCAGTACTACGACGCCTACGTCCAAGCCGAAGCCGCTCTACGCAACGCGGAACTCAACCTGCAGCAGGCACAAGTCGCCTACGACATGGCCCGCCAGAACGAGGCCAACCAGATCCCGTTGCTCGAACAGCAGGTGGCGAACGCTCAGGCCCAGCTCGATGCGCTCAAAAACCCAAGTCCTAGCGCCATCGCCCAGGCACAAGCCGCAGTGACACAGGCCCAGGCCAACCTCACCAAGCTGCGCCAAGGTGGCACCGCCGCCGAGATCGCGCAATCGGAAGCTGCCGTGGCGCAGGCCCAAGCCAACCTCGAATCGTTAACCTCGCCTTCGTCGGAATCGGCGATCGCCCAGGCCGAAGCCACGTTACTGCAAGCCAAAGTGGCGCTTGCCACCGCCGAGCATAACCTAGCCCAAGCCAAACTCACCGCTCCGATCGATGGCGTGGTATCGGCAGTGAATGTACAGCAGGGCGCGCTCTCAAGCACGGGCACGGCTGCTATCACCATCATCGACATCTCGACGATGCACATCAACGTCAACCTGAGCGAGACCGACGCCGCACAAGTAGAGGTCGGCCAAAACGTCACCCTCACATTCGACGCGCTGCCGGATGTTACCTTGGAGGGCAAGGTCGCCACGATCGCGCCTGCCGCAAGTACCGAGCAGAACGTCGTCACCTACGCAGTACAGATCGAGTTCGACCCGGGCGATGCGCCCGTGAAAGTGGGCATGAGCGCCACGGTCGATATCCAAGTCAAGAGCGTGGAGAACGCCCTGTTAGTGCCCAGCCGCGCCATCACCACACGGGATAACCGGAAGACGGTCATGCTGGTGCAGGGCGCCAACCAGCCGCCTGTGCCAGTGGAAGTGACTACGGGCATCGTGAGCAACGGGCAGACCGAGATCACGGGCGTTGTGGAAGGCGCGCAGCCGCTGAAAGAGGGTGATCGCCTGCTCGTGACCGCAGCGACCACTAACCCGAACGCATCGAACAACCGAATGGGTGGCCCGGGTGGAATGTCCGGCGGTATGCCCGGTTTTGGCCCACCCAGCCCATAATGATCCTTGCATAACACCGATCGGTAGCGCGCCGCCCTGCGCGGTGCGCTACATCTCAAGGATCATCCTAAAGCAACAGGAACGAGCTATGAGACCTATTATCTCTGTGCGTAATCTGCAAAAAACGTATCAAATGGGCGATATCGCGGTGCCGGCCCTGCGCGGCGTCAGCTTCGATGTTTATCCTGGCGAGTTCGTCGCGATCATGGGTCCGTCGGGTTCGGGTAAATCGACCCTGATGAACCTGCTCGGCTGCCTCGATACGCCAGACAGCGGCCAGTATCTGCTCGATGGCCTGCCCGTCGAACAACTTGAGACCAATATCCTGGCAGCGGTGCGCAATCGCAAAATTGGCTTTGTCTTTCAGCAATTTAACCTGCTCCCGCGCCAAACGGCCCTGGAGAACGTAGCTCTCCCGCTCGTCTACCTTGGTGGCGTGAGCGCCGAGGAACGGACGCGCCGCGCCGCCGAGATGCTTGAACTGGTAGGTCTTGGCGACCGTATGCACCATCACCCCAAAGAGCTTTCGGGTGGACAGCAGCAGCGCGTCGCGATTGCGCGGGCACTCATCACCCGACCGGCGCTGCTGCTCGCCGACGAGCCAACCGGCAACTTGGACTCCAAGGCCAGCGTCGAGATTATGAAGCTGTTCCGCGACCTGAACGAGCAGGGCATCACTGTGGTGCTGGTGACGCACGAGCCAGACATCGCCGCGCAGACCAAGCGCGTCCTGACGGTGCGCGATGGCCAGCTCGCCAGCGACAAGCCCGCCAGCCAGATGGAGCTTGGCTATCACGCGCCCGAAACGATCGCCGTGCCGCCAACGCCTCGTTCCGAGCGCAGCGCACGACGCATCTCGATCGTGCCACGGCCACGGCAACGCGTATCGAAACTCGTAACGCAGCAGCCTAGGTGAGAAAAAACGCATCGGCGCGGTGCCTCGCCGTACCATTTTGCCCATGGACAGCCCAAACGGTCAAGCAAACCGACACGTTCGGCCATCCCAAGCAGAATCGCGCAGGCAATCGCCGAAAGAGAAGATAGTATGAGCAGTATGACCCCAACCATTGCAGAGATCGTCACGCCCACCGCCGACGAGTTGGCGCCGCAGATCGAGGAGTTGTCGAACGGCGGCATCAGCATCATCGAGACGCTCAACATCGCGCTCAAGAGCCTGACCGCCAACAAACTGCGCACCCTGCTGACGGCCCTTGGCATCATCATCGGTGTAGCAGCCGTAGTCGCGCTGATGGCGATCGGTACCGGCTCGCAAGCCACGATCACCGCAACGATCACCGCCAACGGCGCGAACCTGCTCACGATTCGCTCGGGCGCCAGCAACGCGGGTGGTGTGCGCGGTCAGATCGGCAGCGGCCAAACGCTCACCACCGCCGACGCTGAAGCGCTCGCGAACCCAGTGAACGCACCCAACATCAAACTCGTCTCGCCGGAATATCAGGGCAACGGCCAACTTGTCGCGGGCAGCCAAAACACCAACGCAATGATCATCGGTGCCGCGCCGACCTATCTTGAGGTGCACAACCACTCGATCGCCGAGGGCGACTTCATCACCGAGACCGACCTGAACAGCCGCGCTAGCATCGCCGTACTCGGTGCGAATGTGGCGAACACGCTGTTCCCGAACGGCGATGCGCTCGGGCAGACCTTCCGCATCAACGGGCAGCGCTTCACGGTAGCGGGCATCCTCGCGTCGAAGGGTGGCAGCGGCTTCGGCTCGATCGACGACGCCGTGATTGTGCCGCTGAGCACCGCCCAACGTAAACTCTTCGGTGGCCGCGCCATCAGCGGCGGCTCGCTGCTGCTCTCAAGCATCGCGGTGCAAGCCGTCGATTCCGAGAGCGTCGATAGCGCCGTCAACGATATCAACCTGACCCTTCGCGAATCGCACAACCTGCCCAGCAGCGGCGAAGCAGACGATTTCAGTGTGATCAATCAACAGGATATCCTCGATAGCGTGGCGCAAACGACACAGACCCTCACGCTGTTCCTGGGTGCCATCGCGGCTATTTCGCTCTTGGTTGGCGGCATCGGCATCATGAACATTATGCTGGTCTCGGTGCGCGAACGCACCCGCGAGATCGGCCTGCGCAAGGCGTTGGGCGCGCGCGAGAGCGACATCCTGATGCAGTTTATGCTCGAAGCGCTGATCATCAGCCTGGCGGGCGCGCTGATCGGCCTGGCGATTGGTGTAGGCATCGCACTGCTGGTCAACGCCAGCGGCCTGATGACGACACAATTGAGCGTCAGTTCGGCGGTGATGGCAACCGGCTTCGCGATGTTGGTGGGCCTGTTCTTCGGCATCGCACCCGCACGCAGCGCCGCACGCCTGAACCCTATCGAGGCGTTGCGCTACGATTAAGCGCCCAACGCCCATCTTGAAGCCTGTTGATGTATCATTCAACCGAACATACGCACTAGGCACCGAAACGACCGGAGGCACCCTATGGCACAGACGATTTTGGTTGTTGATGATGAAGCAAAACTGCGCGATCTCATCCGTGTGTATCTCGAACAGGAAGGGTATCGCGTTGTGGAGGCTGGCAACGGGCGCGAAGCGCTGTATGTGGCCCGCATCGAGAAGCCCGATCTGATCATCCTCGATCTGATGATGCCTGAGATGGGTGGCAACGAGTTTATGCGGGCCTTCAGCAAAGAGGCCGACACTCCGGTGATTATGTTAACGGCCAAAGTCGAGGATCAGGACAAGATCCTGGGGCTTGAACTGGGTGCCGACGATTATGTCACCAAGCCGTTCAATGTGCGCGAGTTGATCGCACGGATACGGGCGGTGCTGCGGCGCACCAGCAAAGCTGCGGCGGAGCCCGATGTGCTGCGTGTTGCAGATATTGTGCTCGACCGCGCTGGCCGAACGGTATCGATCGGCGATCGTATTGTCGATCTCACCCCTTCGGAATTTGCGATCCTGGCGACGCTGATGGCTTCGCCACGACAAGTGTTTTCGCGCTTGGATCTGCTCGATCGGGTGCAGGGCGACGCATACGAGGGCTATGAACGCACGATCGACGTGCATATTCGCAACCTGCGCACCAAGATCGAGCCCGATCCCAAGAACCCCACCTACATCGAAACGGTGTACGGCATGGGCTATCGATTTGCCACACCTAAGGCGCCACGCGTATGATATCACTGGGCCACAACCAACGCCCGCACTCGGATGCCGAGCATCCATCATCACAGCCAAGCACATTCCGCTGGCTGAGGGCTCTGTACGAGGATACAATGCGCTCGTTGATGTTCAAACTAACCTTGGCCTTTGTGCTGGTGGGGCTGACCGGCGCGCTGCTGGTTGCGGTGCTGGTGGGGGTGCGCACGCGTTCGGAGTTCGACCGCTTCCGCTTGGTACGCGACCAGACGATGCTGATCGAGGCGCTCAGCCAGTATTACGCATCGCAGAGGAGTTGGGATTCGGTCGAACAGATGCTGCAATCGTCGCCGCTTGGCTTTGCGAGCCGTGGGATGCTGATCGTCGATCCAGAGGGCACCGTGGTGATGTCGAACCGCGAGCACAGTTTGGGGAGCCGCCTCCCCGATTCGGTGCTGCGTTCGGGCACACCGATCACAGTACAAAACGACTTGGTCGGCTATGCGCTGTTCCCTATGTCAGTCGGGCGCGGCGATATGCCCGGCCCTCCGCCGCTCGATGCGCTGTTCCTGGCCCGTGTCACCTGGGCGTCGGCGATCAGCGCGGGGATCGCGACGCTGATCGCGCTGCTGATGGGGTTGTGGCTAGCGAGCACGCTCACGCGGCCATTGCGCGAGCTCACCCGCGCCACGCAGGAGATGGCGCGAGGCCAGTTGAATCAGCGTGTATCGGTCAAGACCAAGGATGAGATCGGCGAGTTGGCAATGTCGTTCAATCAGATGAGCGCCGACCTCTCGCGGGCGAGCCAGTTGCGCAACCAGATGACGGCGGACCTAGCGCACGACTTACGCACGCCGCTGAGCATCTTGCGCGGCTATACCGAGGGCTTGGAGGACGGGCGGTTGCAAGGTTCTCCCACACTCTACCGCGTGATGCACGGCGAGGTCGAGCATCTGCAGCGGCTGGTCGAGGACCTGCGGCTGCTCTCGCTGGCCGACGCTGGCGAGCTATCGCTGAACCTGCGGTCGGTCGATCCGGCGGCGCTGCTGGAGCGGGCGGGCTTGGCGTACTTCGATCAGGCCGAGCAGCGCGGCATCACACTGCGGGTCGATGCGAGCGAGGATCTGCCGTCGATCGCCGTCGATACCGACCGCATGAGCCAGGTGCTGAACAATCTGGTCTCGAACGCGCTGCGCTACACCACCCAGGGCGAGATCGTGCTGGCGGCATCGGTGCGGGAACAGCAGGTGCAGATCGAGGTGCGCGACACAGGCAGTGGCATCGCGCCCGAAGACATCACGTTTATCTTCGATCGTTTCTATCGGGCCGATAAAGCGCGCCAACGCAGCGATGGCCTGGAATCAGGCCTGGGCCTGGCGATCGCCAAAGCGATTGTGGAGGCGCACAAGGGCACGATCGATGTGACATCGAAGGTGGGCGAGGGCACGACGTTCACGCTGCGCTTCCCCATTGCGGCGCGCAGCGAGCCGATGGTGACGCAAGCCTAGATGCGCCGTACACATTGAAGCGAATAGAGCTTAGCCTGCGGTAGCGGATCGGGCTTGCGGGCGAAATGCACATACCAAAAGGGCGCCGCGATTGCAGCGCCCTTCGGTGTGTTTGTGGCAATATCGTTTAGATAATGGCCTTCTCGGTCTCGCGGTCGAAGATGTGCACCTTCTGCATATCGACGATCACATCGACCGGCTGGCCGACGCGCGCGTGCGTGCGTGGGTCGAAGCGGGCGACCAACTCCTTGCCGCCGTTCTCGACGTAGGCGTACACTTCGGCGCCGAGCGGCTCGATAACGTTGACGTTGGCGCTGAAGCGAGCGGTATCGGCGATGCCGGGCGGCACGAAGTTCGCATCGTGCATGTCCTCGGGGCGGATACCGAAGTAGACCTGCTTGCCGACCTGCGCGGAGAGCGCTTCGCTCTTCTCGGGTGGCACTGGCAGATGGAAGGTGCCCAAGTCAACGACCAGGCCGCCGTCGCCGCGATCGAGCTTGGCCTCGAAGAAGTTCATCGCAGGCGAGCCGATGAAGCCTGCCACGAACATGTTGGCCGGGTGATCGTAGAGAGTCTGCGGCGTGTCGAGCTGCTGCACGATACCATCCTTCATCACGGCGATGCGGGTACCCATCGTCAGAGCCTCGGTCTGGTCGTGGGTCACGTAGATGAAGGTAGTCTTGAGGCGCTGGTGCAACTTCGAGATCTCGGCGCGAGTCTGCACGCGCAGCTTGGCGTCGAGGTTCGAGAGCGGCTCGTCCATCAAGAAGACGGCGGGGTTGCGCACGATGGCGCGTCCCAACGCAACGCGCTGGCGCTGACCGCCGGAGAGAGCCTTCGGCTTGCGATCGAGCAGGTGGCCGATGCTGAGCATTTCGGCGGCTTCCTTCACGCGCTTGTCGATCTCAGCCTTGGGCGTCTTGCGGAGCTTGAGGCCAAAGGCCATGTTGTCGTAGACCGACATGTGCGGGTAGAGCGCGTAGCTCTGGAACACCATGGCGATGTCGCGATCCTTGGGCGGTACGTCGTTGACCACGCGGTCGCCGATGTAGATGTTGCCTTCAGTGATTTCTTCGAGGCCAGCCAAGCAGCGCAGTGCGGTGGTCTTACCACAGCCCGAAGGGCCGACCAGAACCAGGAATTCCTGGTCGCCGATGTCGATGTTCAGGTCTTTGAGCACCGATACTTCGCCGAATCGCTTCCAAACGTGGTCGTACTTGATACTTGCCATGGGAGCTTGCTCCTTTGCTATGCAGATCGCCAGTGGCGATCACCACAGAAGAACTCAGCGCGGCGTCCCCGTGGAGCGCCGCACGATTAAACGTGTGCCAAGCGTAAGACTTTCGGGCTGTCGGTTGCGATCTTCGATTGCTGCGATCAGCGTTGCGGCCAAGTGTTCGCCGAGTTTGCGGCGCGGTTGGCGCAGCGTGGTCAACGGCGGATGGCAGTGTGCGGCCAACGGCAGGTCGTCGAACCCAACGATCGAGATATCGGTGCCGACTTGCAGGCCAGCATCGTACAGGGCGTGCATCGCGCCAAACGCCAGTTCATCGCTACAGGCGAGCACGGCGGTCGGCGGCTGCGGCAGGCTCAGGAGTTCGTTCATGGCTTGGTAGCCATCTTCCTCGGCGCGCCCAGCTTCAACGATCAGCTGCGGGTCGATGGTGATGCCAGCTTCGGTGAGCGCATCGACGTAACCCAGGTAGCGCGGCTCGCTCTCTGTCAGCTCGGATGGAAGCTGGATCAGACTGATACGCCGATGCCCGTGAGCCAACAGGTGATTGACCGCTTGGATCGCTCCGGCACGGCCATCAATAGCGACCGATGGAGTGCCTTCGCCTGCGGGTGCGGGGCCAGCGCAGACGTGCGGCACGCCAGCCGAGCGCAGCAGAGCGACGCGCTCATCATCGACGCGGGTGTCGAAGAGCAGCAGACCATCGACGCGGGCGGTGCGAGCGAGTGTCAAGCAGAAATCGGCCTCGGTCTGATCGGCAGCGGGGGTAGCGAGCAGCAGGTGATAGTTGCGCTGCGCGGCTGCATCGGTGAAGCCCGCCAAGACTTCGGCCAGGGCTGGGTCGGCGAGACGGTTCGGCAACGCCTGTAGGGCAAGACCGAGCGTGTAACTGCGGCCTCGTAGGCTGCGGGCTGCGTGGCTCGGTTGATAGTTCAGTTCGGCCACCGCGTCCAACACACGCTGACGAGTCTCGGGAGTGACCGTGCCGGTGCCGTTGAGCACGTACGAGACGGTGGCCGTCGAAACGCGCGCGAGGTTGGCGACTTGTTTGATCGTTGCTGCCATCACGACGTAGTGAGCGCTTCTTTCAAACTAAGGCAAACACGTTTGCCAACTGAATCGTTTAAGTGGTGAATCGATTAAGCGGAGTATAGCACGGCCCGATAAGGCTGTCAAATCAGTTTACTGAATCGTTTAAGTGACATGGCGCTATCGGTGAGGGTGGCTGTAAGGTCAATCGATAAGTGGTGTCGAAACGCAGCTATACGCAGCGCCTCGACACCACAAAAGAAGGAAATGCCTTGCTAGCGCAGGCTAACACTGGTTTGATAGTATCGCTATCCAACCGGATGCAACACTACTTATCGAAGACATGGACGCGGAACCGATCCGAGTGCATAGTCTCGGTGCTGATGGGCGCGAGGTTCTGTTGCGCGCGTTCGGTGTAGGTCACGATCACGCGCACATTCTGTTCTCGCAGGGCATCTTGCAACTGCTCCGGTGGCAAGGCGAGCAGACTTGGGTTGTTAACCTCATCAAAAATACGCTCTTGATTCACTACCTTGAAGGTCGGATCACGATCGTAGATCACCACGCCAGGATCACCGGAGAAGAGATGCAAAAACAAATATTCCCAAATGCGCACCTCGATTAAGATCCGATCACCGGCTTGCAGCACACCTTGCTTGCGCAATTCGCTCAGCTCAGTTTGCACATCAACAATATCTTGTTTCAAGATCGAGGGGTAATTGGGAATGGTCCGCAAGGGCACCACAACGGCATACGCGATCAACAACGCCATAATGCCAGCGATCCAATACTGTTTTCGCTGAATCATCTGCTGAACAGCGAACAAAGCAAATGGCACCAAGGCGATCACATGCACCACCACCATTCGTTGGGGGTTATTGTTCGAGATGGTGAAGGAGAGTGTGGAGCTGATCAGCATGAGCAGGGAAGCTGTCCACATTGCAACAATCATCAGCATCTCGGAGCGCTTGCGGGCCAGCCAGAAACCCCATAGGCCGAGCGGCACCAAAAATGTGCCCACATACCACAGATCCTTGGGCTGCGCCAATAGACGCTCGCTAAAGCTGGGCAATACCGCGTGGGTTTGTATATAGTAGCGCTGGATCACGCCCGAAAAATGGAACGGATTACCAAAATCGCGCCACTGATATACAAGCCAAGTGAATGGAAGCACCCAAGGCAGAGCCGCAGCAGCGAGCCAGCGCCACGAGCGTGTTTGAGGGTTGCGCAGCCAATACCAGGCGATCAACAACGTGAACGGCACGCCATGGCCCCAGGAGTCGAAGCGGGTGTAGGCAGCAATAGCAAAACCCACAGACGCAATCCATAGCCACATTTCGCGCTTGGTCGTTCGCCAGTAGCTCACGCCGCAGTAACACCAGACGATGCCACAAAAGGCGAGTGGCTCTACTAGACCCGAGACACTGAGCCAGATAAACCAGGGCAGCAACGCCACAATCACAATGCTCAGCAACACAAACATAAGATCTCGTACCAGCAAACGCACCCACAAAGCCATACCAAACAGTGCAAGCGCTGACGAGAGGATATTGACGACAACTGGGGCCCTCAACAAATTTGATGAGAGTTTATAGACAATCGCTTCGAGCCAAAACTGCAATGGCGGCCAATTGGGCGATGGCACCAAATTCCCTTGCGACACTTCCCAAGCAAACAACGTCCGATGAAAATCATCGCCCGAAATCGCGAGAAAAGGGATTGAAAGTGTAGAGAACCACCATAAAATCCCTATAATACACGCGAGAATGGTCACAACTATTGCAACGTAGTGCCCTGTCTCGTTGCGATACGTCACTTGTGATTGCGAAGAAGCTACCATACAACCCTCATCATTCCAAGCTGCGATTTCAATTGCTGCATTATAATATCCCTTTTCAATGAGTTATGTGGATGTGATGCACACCCACATCAGAATAGCGGTATTGGATATAATGCGACAGACGATGTAACCAGCATGTGGTCCACAACGAGCATAACATCACCTGAACTTGTTCAGCAGCATAAAGGAGCCACGGAATGAAGCGCAATATCGGCAGCAAGGGGAGCATCCTCAGTATCGGCAGTGTGGGCAGTATTTTGAGCATCGGCGGCTCGGGCAGCATCTTGAGCATCGGTAGTTCGGGTAGTGTGCTGAGCATTGGCAGTGTGGGCAGTGTGCTGAGTGTCGGCAGCGCGGGCAGCGTGCTGAGTGTATTGAGTTTCTTGAGCATCGGCAGTGTGCTCTCGGCGCTCAGCATCAAGAGCATCCTCAGCTTTATGAGCTACAACGCGGTGCGCAACTGCAAATAGCTACGAGCGCGGTCGCCAGGTTCGGATCAACCAGAGATCCAGGGCGAAGGCAAGCAGACCGCCGATCACGTACATCACCAGATCAAGCGCGCTGAAGGTGTTGCCGAGCAGTACGTAGGGGATACTGCCCTTCTGGAAGCCGAGCAGTTCAGCGAGGCGGAACGCCTGCAACGTCTCGGCCACAAAGCCAGCCGCGATACTGAGCGCGCAGGTCAAGCCCAGGCGGATGTTGAACACGCCCCGCAGGAAGTAGTAGATCAGCGCAATCACCAGCACATCGCCGAGGCTGCCACGCACAAAGCCACCCGGCATCGCTCCTGCGATCAGCACTTCGAGCAGGAATAGCCCCACGACTATCAACAAGTACAGGGTGCGCAAGCGCATAACAGTTCCTCTCCAAACAAAAGATCGAGGTAGTCGCCTACCTCGATCTTTTTTGTGACTATGTCGGGCGGAATTAGCCCTGAGCGCGCTCCAGCGCCTTGAGCAGCGCGCGCTTGGCGTAGACCTTCACCATCGCGGCGCGGTACTCCGCCGAAGCGTGGATATCGCCCATCAGATCCAGGCCATCGCCAGCATTGGCCACCGAAGCAGCCACGGTGTCAGCATTGGCGGGCTGGCCGTTCAGAGCGTTCTCCACCTCCGAGAGGCGCACAGCATGGTCGTAGGCACCAGTCAGGGCCACGCGAGCGTTCTGAATGGTGCCGCCGCTCACGGTGATGCTGGCCGCCACGCCGACCATCGCGTAGCCGCTGGCCGGGTTGGCCAGTTTGGCGTAGGCGCTGCCGGTGCCAGCCGCTTGGGCCGGCAGATCAACCGAGGTGAGGATCTCGTTGCTCTCCAGCGCCGACGAGAACATGCCAGTGAAGTACTCGTCGATCGGGATTGAGCGCGCGCCGTTGGGGCCAATCACGTTGATCGTGGCGTTCAGCGCCAACACGACCGCAGGCAGGTCCGCCGCCGGATCGGCGTGGGCCAAGCTTCCGCCGATGGTGCCACGATTGCGCACCTGCGTATCACCGATGATCGTGACCGCATCGTGGAGAGCGCTGTAGGCCTGCAAATTCGCATCGCTGGCAGCCTGCGCGTAGGTGGTGAATGCACCGATGCGCCAGCCGCCGTTATGTGCGGAGATACCGCGCAACTCGGCGATGTTTCGGAGATCGACCAGCGCCGCTGGCTGAGCCAAGCGTAGCTTCATCATCGGCAACAGGCTATGGCCACCTGCGAGCGCCTTGGCATCCGGGTTGCTCGCCAAGGCCGCCAGCGCCTCGCTCAAGGTGCTTGGCGCAGAATACTCGAACTGTGCCGGGATCATAGATTACTCCTTATGGCAGTTGTACGCGCTTGATTGTCCATACTACCGACAAGCATACGCCTACTTGGCCTGCTGAATCGCCTTCCAGATCGTCTCGGCGGTGAGGGGCAGGTCAATATGGCGGATACCCAGTGGCGAGAGGGCGTCGATCACCGCGTTCACAATCGCGGGGGTCGAGCCGATCGTGCCAGCCTCGCCGATGCCCTTGACACCCATCGGGTTGCTCGGCGATGCGATGCCTGCGAACGCCGTGGTATACGAAGGCAACTGGGTGATCTTCGGCACTGCGTAGTCCATCATCGAGCCGCTCAACAATTGGCCGCTCTCGTTGTAGACGGCGTTCTCGTACAGCGCCTGGCCGATGCCCTGCGCCACACCACCGTGCACCTGGCCCTCGGCGATCAGCGGGTTGAGCACGTTACCGCAGTCGTCCATGCAGTAGAACTGCAACGGCGTCACGATACCAGTATCGGGATCAACCTCGACGATAGCGATATACGTGCCCGATGGGAACGTGAAGTTGATCGGGTCGAAGAAGGTCTGCGCCTCGAAGCCCGGCTCCAGCCCATCGGGGTAGTTGTGCGCCAAGTACGACATCAACACTACTTCGCCGAAGGTCTTGGAGCGGTCGGGCGAACCTTTGACCGAGAAGACGCCCTTCGCATACTCAATATCGGTCTCGTTGGCTTCGAGTAGGTGCGCAGCGATCTTCTTGCCCTTGTCGATCAGTTTCTGGGCGCTCTGGTAAAGCGCGGCGCCACCGACCGCCAGCGAGCGGCTGCCGTAGGTGCCCATACCGAACTGCGTCTGCGAGGTATCGCCGTGGACCACTTCGACATCCGACATCGGTATGCCGAGTTGATCGGCAACCAACTGCGCGAAGGTCGTCTCGTGGCCCTGGCCGTGCGAGTGCGAGCCAGTGTAGACGCTCACCTTGCCCGTGGGGTGCACGCGGATGGTGCCCGATTCCCACAGACCAGCCGCAGCGCCCATCGCGCCCGCCATCTTCGAGGGTGCGATACCGCATGCCTCGATATAGCAGGCCACGCCAATGCCGATGTAGCGGCCTTCCTGGCGCGCCTTGGCTTGGCGTTCGCGCCAGCCAGCGTAATCGAACTGGGCCAGTGCTTTGTTGAGGTTGTCCTCGTAGTTGCCGCTATCGTACATCATGCCCGTGACAACGGTATGCGGGAAGTTATCGGGCGGGATGAGGTTGCGGCGGCGGATCTCGGTCGGATCGATGTTGAGCTCGTCGGCGGCGATATCCATCATCCGCTCAAGCAGGTAACACGCCTCGGGGCGGCCAGCGCCACGATACGCATCGACGGGCACGGTGTTGGTGACCACACCCAGCACTCGGCAATCGATCGCGGGCAGCGCGTACACGCCCGAGAGCAACGTGCCGTACAAGAAGGTGGGCACCAGCGGCGCGAAGGTGGTGAAGTACGCGCCCATGTTGGCGTACGTCTTGACGCGCAGACCCAACAGCTTGCCATCGCGCTTGAAAGCCATCTCGACATAGCTGATGTGGTCGCGACCGTGGGTCGTGGCGAGGTAGTTCTCGCTGCGTGTCTCGGTCCACTTGACTGGCACCTGGAGATCTTTGGTGATCAGGGCCAGCAGGATCTGCTCGGCGTACAAGAAGATCTTGCTGCCGAAGCCGCCACCCACATCGGGAGCGATCACGCGCACCTTGCTCTCGGGCAGGCCGGTGACAAGGCAGAGCAACAGGCGGATCAAGTGTGGGTTCTGGTTGGTATCCCACAGCGTAATCTCGCCAGTACCGCGATCGTAGCGAGCCACCACGGCGCGAGGCTCCATCGCATTGGGGATCAAGCGCTGGTTGACCAGACGCTCCTTCACCACAACTTCGGCCTGAGCAAACGCACCATCGATATCGCCATTGGCGAGTTTCCAATCGAACGAAATATTGTTGGGGATATTATCGTGAACGAGCGGCGCACCCGGTTCGGTGGCCTTCTCAGCATCGACCACCACACCAAGCGGCGAATACTCGATATCGATCAGTTGGGCGGCGTCGCGAGCGGTGCCAGCATCGCTAGCAACCACAGCGGCCACGATCTGCCCAGCATAGCAGACCTTATCGGTTGCCATCACGGGGTAGGTCGGCGAGATTTGGTTGCTATCGGGCAAGTTCACGCCGCAGGGAACAGGAACAGAAGCAAAATCTTTGCCGGTATAGACCTTCAGCACCCCAGGATGCTGTTCGGCGGCAGAGACATTGACATTCGTGATAGTAGCATGAGCATATGGGCTGCGCACAAACGCAATCGCTTGTGTACCAGGCAACTGTACATCATCGACGTACAGACCACGCCCAGTAATCATGCGCGGGTCCTCACGGCGTTTCACCGCGCGGCCAAACATCGTTTCGGTTGTCATCCATCTGACTCCTTTGTGAGAAACGAATCAACCGACATCATCGAGGGTACAACTCAAATGCTAATGCCTTCAGCCAGGGGAGCAGCGAGGATGCTGCACCCTTAGCCGAAAAGAGCACTAGGCAGATTGAGCAGCAGCCCCTGATTCAACTTTTTCTGGTTCTTCACCGCGCATCTTAGCAGCAGCATATTGAACTGCTCGAACAATGTTGTGGTAGCCAGTGCATCGGCAGAGGTTGCCTTCGAGTGCATGGCGAATCTCTTCCTCGGTGGGGTTATTGTTGCGCTGCAACAGATCGACCGAGGACATGATCATACCGGGGGTACAGAAGCCACATTGGAGACCGTGGCGCTCCCAGAAGCCTTCCTGGACTGGATGCAGATCGCCGTTCTCCGCCAACCCTTCGATAGTGGTGATTTCGGCACCATCGGCTTGTACTGCGAGGACAGTACAAGATTTCGTGCTAACCCCATTCAATAAGATCGTGCAAGCACCACATTGACTCGTATCACAACCGACGTGCGTACCAGTTAGGCCAAGCGTCTCGCGCAGATAATGAACCAGCAAGGTGCGTGGTTCAACATCGCTCTGGCGAAGTTTCCCATTGACCGTGACCGCAATCTTAGTCATGTGACTTCCTCCTCACTGAGTATTGCTGCTTCGGGGTTACAATCTACGCGCGTCTGCGGCCAAGCAGGACGCCTACGAGGAATGCGATGATCACCCAAGGGAGCCAAGGGCGTTCTTTGATCAAGTCTTCAGCGATCCCAAATACGACTGCCTCAGGCTTGAGTTGCTGATCAGCGGGCACCACCACGGTGCGTCGCTCGAAGGAGGCTGGGGCAGCTTCCGACGAAGCGGCGGGTGGCTCAGCTGCAGCGGGTGGTTCAGGTGCGGGGGATGATGCAGTAGCAGCAGGTGGCTCCGCTGCGGCAGGCGGAGTGGGAGCGGCGGGTGGCTCGGGAGCGGCAGGTGGTTCGCCGCCTTTGGCGCGGAGGGCGATCTGCTCACTCAGCGCTTTGAGCGACTGATTGATCATCTGCTTCGCTGCGCCTTCGATCAAACGCTGGCCAACACTAGCCAGCATACCACCGACCTGAGCATCCCCACTGTACTTCAGCAACGTTTTACCGTCTACTTCTGAAAGGTCGATCGTCCCAGCACCATCAACAACACCATTCGCGCTCCGTCCATTAGCCACGAGCTTGTAATGTGTGGGTGGTTGAATATCTTCAAGACGGATACGCCCGTTGTACGTGCCCTTAATCGCTTGGATGCCGATTTTCACGGTTCCTTCAAATTCATTTTCGCCAGTTTGTTCAAGGCGCTCACAGCCAGGAACGATACGAGCGAGTACCTCCATGTCGTTTAAAGCCTCCCAAACCAATTCCTGGGGGGCATCGATCGTGTAGTTACCGCTGATCTTCACGGGGAACTCCTTTTTCAGGCCATGGCACACGGAGACGAAATGGGGCGCCTGTGTAGCACAGTAGGTAGTACACCTCTGAGCTATGGTACGACCATCAATACGATGCTCGCAACCTAGCGAACAACGGCCTGAGCAAAACCTTTACAGATTATTAAGAGCTGAAGTAGCACCATGGTACTCACAGGTTATCCTTTTGTCAAGAGCAATACGCAGATCCAGAGCATATGATAGGCCAGATCCACACTCAAAGAGGGAGCACCCTACAAAAGGGCAGCTTCTAGCGAGGAAATCACACCATAGGTATGAGAAAAAAAGGGCTTGAAGGAGCTGTGAGGTAAGTAATTTGTTTTTATATCAACATAGCTCAGAATCAGGTTCGCTACGTTCAGCATATCGCCGACACAGCCAAAGACAAGCAAAACAGAGCTTGTGTCGCGAGCAAACACAGGTTGTAGAGCGAAACGGGATAAGCCCTTCTAAAAATGCGATATCCATACACACTACGATGTTTTATTCAACTGTCACCAACATCCTCAAAAGATGGAGCGGAGGCGTTGTGCGTAGCGACCTATGGACACCATTAAAAAAAGAAAATAACGTTTTAATTACCAATCGGGCAGGAAACAGGCTGAGAATCGAAAAGTGCTGGCTTGCTGTTGCAAAACCAGCACTTAGACACAGCGTTTAACAATAAAAGGAGCTTAGTTATGCAGCAACTGCTGATCGATCTTATTGACGACACTCGTCCGCTCGGTGCGGTTTGAGAGTGTTGACGGCGTGTGCCCGTTGGCATTCAACAAGTAATTCGCCAATGCCTCTTGGGGGCTGCGCACCGTCTTGATGCCTTCGAGGTCAACGCCGAGATGGATCAGCGAGACAGCCACGTTCGCCGAGATACCGCTCAGCACAACCTCGCAGCCGAGCAGACGCAGCGCCTGCACAGCTTGAATCAGCGCCCGAGCGACGGCGGTATCGACCATCGCCACACCAGCGATATCGAGCACCACTAACTGAGCGCGAAGCGAGGTGGCAGCCTGCAGCATACGCTTGGTGAGAGTATCGGCGCGACGTGTGTCGATATGCCCGACAATCGGGGCCAGCAGCACACCATCAGCCAACGGCACCACAGGAGTTTCAAGCGTCATCACCAAGCTGAGCAACTCCTTCTGTTGCTCAAGTTGCTTGTTGATCATCTCATTAACTCGCGCCAACTCCTCGGCATGCTCCTCAGCCCGTTTCTTCTCTTCGCTCGCCCTCTCAGCGTTCTCCTGCGCACTCCGCAGAGCCGTATCGGTGACAAAGCGAGCCAGTATCATGCCACCGACCACCATGGCAAGGATCACCAAGTTGATCGGACTAGCATACACACCTTGGAAATCGGAGCGGAATAGGAAAATAACTAGAATAGCAGCCGCACTACCAATAACCCAAGCAGGACTAGCGAGAATTAATGCAACAACAGCCGGGATCAGCGTAGAATAGGCCATTTGATTGATCACATACTCATCTGGAGTATTGAACCCAACCACCAAAGTGATTGCTGCGATCACCAAATACCGAGCTGGCTCCCAGCCACGCCAATACAAAAAGAGTAAAACACCAAAGATGAGAACACCGGCAACTGAGCTATAAATGGTCGCTATATCACTACTACCTTGGAAGAGATAATCAGCTAATACCAACAGTGAACCGACAGTCTGTAGGAACAGAACGAACAAAGTCGCTTGCCGCTGTGTCAATTCCATGGTCAGCCTTTCTGTATTTGTAGTGGTGTAAAGGTTACGCTTACTTTCGTATCTAATAGTTTATTCAATAGGATATGCAGCTATTTATTAATAGTAAAGCGAACGGGGACTAAAGGCTGATACTTCGAGAGGGGACCAACATTTTGTATATGATCGCCCTATTACTATAGTAACAAACTTTTGCTTGATACACAACAAAATCAGTAAAGGATTAGTAAAGGTGCGGAGTATTTTTAACCCCGCACCTTCTCTGCTCACATAAGATCCGCAACCAAATGCTCCGCAGCTATGATTGCATATGCTACTACTGGACGTGGTAGATACAGTGTCTTACCAATCCATAAGCCAGGCCAAGGCTGATGGCGCTGTAGCTTCAATGCTCGTGCTCCCGCACGAATCGCTGCAGATGAGCGCACCCTATCAGTTAGACACAGTGCATGCAAGGCATACGCCGTTTCCTCGGCGCTTCCCCATCCACCATCGGGACCTTGCGCCTGCAATATAGCGTCGCGCAGCCGTTCCCACAAACCCTGATCGAGACCATACGTCGAGAGAATTCCACGACTTGTTGTATAAAGCGGGCTCGCATGCCATTTATCTGAGAGCATGCCATCTGCTCGCTCATCAATTACTCGATGGAGGTATCGCAAGATGCTTTCGATCCACTCATCACGTTGTTGAGAAGGTGGAGCAGATCGTAACGCTAACAATACATCCACATTTGCGGAGCTCGACATATCGTGCTCATAAATGTAACAACGAGCACCCTGATCAGTCATAAATTGAGCAAACACCTGGATATCAGGGGAAAGACCAATATTACGCTGAATAAGGAAGTTCAATGCAGTATCGTCAGCATTTGGCAATGGTGCATCGTCCGAGTATGAAGCCCCTTGTGGCGTCCACGACCGAATTGCACGTGCGCGCAACCGTCGCGCATTGCGCGACATACCCTGACCTATCATATCAAGGTAATGACACGGCCACGCGTTAGCAAACGAGTTGATCGGGTGAACAGCAGGGATTCCCCCATTGTTCTGCTCGGCTAACCACACTAAATAGGCCCAACTTCGTGGTGTAGCAGGGTAGTGCGAAAGGTAGTTTGCTGTTGCAGATGGAGAGGCGAATAACGAGCCTCTTGGCGAGATTAAATGGCCAACATGTGGTGGAATAGTGTCTAGCCCATCAACCGAAAAGAGAAGAGTACCCTGAATACCATCAGCAATGCGTTTTGCACGACGTTGACGTTCGGGTTCAAGCAAGTTAGCTGGCAACGGTAGGCCAATGCCCCTAACCCAATCAAGCAGGTAGGGAGCTACCACCTCAAACCCGATTGTTTCGTGATCATCCTCATCGAGACGGGCTATTAACTCGGGGATCGTCTCTAATGCTCGCTCCACTGCATCTGGTGCAGTATTCGTCTCATGCAGAGTACGGATCGCTGCTAATGTACTAACAAGCCGATCGTGGGCGTGCCAGCGGTCGCCACCCCAAGTGCCATCGGCGTGCTGGTGCCGTACAAGCCAGTCCAATGTCTGCGGGAAGCATAACTGGCCATGCGCATCACGGAGCCGCGCAACAACAGCCGAATCGTACGCCACGGGACCAACATCTGTGGTACTCGGAAGCGCTACAGGCGCCACCTTCTTGGGGGGGGGAGCCAAAATGCGTGCTAGCATACGTCTGCTCCTTGCATTACAGAGTTCGAGAACAACAAATCTACACCTTCACCATGGCATCGTCTTGGCCATCGTGATGCACCTAAGCTGTTCACAAACACTGTGTCTTAAGGGCTACAACGAATATGGCAAGTTGAGACATAGGTAGCGAGCATATATGTCTCAACTCAATACGGAAGGAGGGGTTGATGAGCAAATGGGGTTACTATCAACAACCCAATGAACATCTCATCTACACCTCAACTGAATCGTGGAGCCGGATCTCCTGGGGATACCAGAACGAACCAACTCGCCGACCCAAACCCAGGATCGGATTCTGCGCCCAGATCTCCTGCTGACCTGGCACCTCGATATAACGAGCCATCTTGTCGGGCACCCACGTCTTGCGCACGTAGGCGTAGTCGTAGGCGATCATGCGGAGCTCTTCATCGGTCAGGATGTAGCCAGGACGCTGGTAGAAATAGCTATGTGTCTCCTCACCGATCAGGACGAGCGGCATAATCTCAGGGCTAAAGAACGGCTTGCCATAGCTCAAGAACCATCCGGCAGGGGGCACATCCTCACCGAAATAGTTGCGCACCACCTCTTGCCGCGAAGTCGCACCCTGCGCCGCCCGTAGTGTGCGCTCCCAAACCATATCGTTCGAGCCCGTGGCCAGCCACCACACCGTCCCACCGTCGTTCTTACCCGTACGTGCCTCCAACTCCTCGGCCAAGCCCATCAACTCCGGCACATCCTCGGCGCCCACAAACTTACCGCGGCAGTTCAACGCCTCGTAGTAGGGGTAGGACAGCTCACCAATCGCCAGTCGGGTGCCATCGATCACATAATTGCGATACTCGCCTGTTTCGTACAACTGCTTCGAATGAACCGTAAGTGCGAAAATATGACGCACACCGTATTTAAACATTCGCTGTGCAGTGTCATAGAACTGCTTCATCGAAAAAGCAGCCAACTCACGAACATCGTATAGCGATACGCCATTCAGTACGGCATCCCGACGTGTGCCACCAGCAGCAAACATGACTGTTTGAGGCATTACTTTCGCAACAGTCTCAGTATCGGCACGTAAAAACTCTTCTAAACTGATCATAATGAAGTAATCCTCCTTGGCAATAAACCACAGTCGGAAACGCAAAATGCCATGACTGTGGTAAACGTGCACCATTGCTTAAAGCCGACACAGATTACCGACAATTGTCATGAATGTCGTACTATAGTGTGAAGTGATCATCCTATATTGTATATAACCAGGTGACTTCCTATCTTCCTTTCAGCATAGGCCAATAATCCCATTCCCTATGTAGTACTATTGCGGAATAGTACTTTTTCAATTGTTCACATATGGAATTTTAACAGAAAATAAACATTTTACCAATAGCCCTATTAGCGTTTCTAATCGAATCCGAGCATCGTGCCATCATCAGTAACATCTACTAGGAAACATAGTACGAGCTCTATTACAATAGAATCAGCATCTTGATGCGGCATATGCCATATGACATATGCCTTACTCCCTATAAAGGCTCATATTCTTGAATAGGACCGAGTGGGGATAGATATGGTAATAGATTATTTTTATAATGCATATAACGACCAACCAAAATATATTTTTATGGGAGGGGTTTATGAAATCAGCCCGCCGAATCGTCATCTTACTCTTGGTGGCCCTGATCGCCAGCATCGGCCTCAGCACGCACAGCGTAAGTGCAACAAAAACCCCAAAGAAGACAAAAATCTTTGTTGACAGCGATGTCGGTGTCGATGATGCAGTAGCGATCGCTTGGCTGCTGCAATCGAAGGATGTGGAACTGGTCGGCTTCACCACTGTCAATGGCAACACCACGGTGGACAACGCCACCCGCAACCTGCTGACGCTCTTCGCAGCCGCGCGTGTTCAGTACCCCGTCACGATCGGCGCAGCAGAGCCGCTGGAGGTGCCGATCTCGCATATGAGCGCCTTCGCACACGGGCCGACCGGCTTCTGGTTCTCACAAGGGCAGTTCAACATTAGCCACCTGCCCACCGATGCACCCGCAGCGATCGCTGCCGCCGCCCGCGCCAATCCGGGCATGACGCTGATCACGCTGGGCCCGCTCACCAATGTGGCCCAAACCATCCAGCGCTTCCCCAATGATCTACGCAACGTTCGCATCATCTCGGTGGTTGGCTCGTATGGCCCAGCGAACCGCACGCCCGTGGCCGAGTTCAACGCCTTCGCCGACCCGCACGCGCTCGATATCGTGTTGGAGAGCAACCTCGATATCACCCTGATCACGCTCGATGCCTTCTCGGAAGTGAAATTCGACAGCAAGAAGTTCCCGAAGAAGCTCGAACAGAAGGGTGGCGATGTTGGTAAGCTGCTCGCCTCCATCCTCACGCCCTACTTCTTGGCGGAATCGCAGGGCGCTGGCGGTGAAGTGGCGCTTGCCGATGTTGCAGGCGTGTTCTACGCTCTTGATCCCAAATTAGCCACCCCAGAATCGGCACTCGTCGATGTCTCGACCGATGAAGTCCTGACGCGCGGCCAAACGGTGATGGCTTTCGATCCCAACGGCAAGATCACGATGATCGCCGATGATGAGGAACTCTCGGAGTTAGCGGACCGCGCCTTCACCGATCCCAACTTCGATATCAATATGGCCATGTTCGAGATCCTCATGCGCAAGCCGGATAACGCAAAGGTGGTGCTCAGCCTCAAGACAAAGAACATCGTGTCCGATCTTGAGAAAGACCTGACCAAGGTTAAATAAGGCTTCCACAGGAGATGCGTGCTCGATTGCAACAACGAGCACGCATCTCGCATTCCCCATCTCTTCCACTTCTTTTCCACAGCAGGGTACAAAACTCCTTACACCTTTCTCGCCAAATCCCGAGCCAATTCACGCTTGTTTGTGCTATAATAGAAGTAACAGCCGTTTCGCTTGGGAACTTGACATCTCATTATGTCCAGATATTCCGTATTGATAGCATTTTTGGCTGACAATCCATTTTCGCACAACCATGCTTTTCCGCACCGACGAGTCTCGGCTGGCTACGGATTGTCGTGGTAGTGTAAAGACTTTCTTAGACATTCAGCGATAAGAGATTGGTGGCAACCACCAATCTCTTATCACGCCTTTAAGCTGTAACTTCTTAGCGGAGCGCACCATGAAGGACTTTGTCCATCTACATGTTCACTCGGAATATAGTCTGTTGGATGGTTATGCCACAACCAAAGGTATCACCGAGCGTGCAGCCGAACTGGGGATGGATAGTATTGCCCTGACAGATCATGGCGTGATGTACGGCGCGATGGAGTTCTACGCCGCCGCGAAGAAAGCGAATATTAAGCCGATTATCGGCATGGAAGCTTATATCGCCCCTGGCTCGATCACCGATCCAATCGTAAAGGGCGGCAAAAACTACTACCACTTGCTGCTGCTCGCCAAAAACGAGACAGGCTACAAGAACTTGGTCAAACTCACCAGCCGCGCCCACCTCGATGGGATGGGCCGCGGTGTGTTTGCCCGCCCCCGCATCGATTGGAACCTGCTCGAACAGTACCACGAAGGCATTATCGCCACTTCATCGTGTATCGCAGGCGAGGTCATTCAGAATCTCACCCAACAAGAGAAGGCTAAAGCCCGCGAGACAGCCGCCCGTTATCGCGACCTGTTTGGGCCCGACAACTACTACCTCGAACTGCAACTCCACGGCAACACCCCCGAGCTAGAGCCGATCAACGAGGAGTTGGTGCGCATCAGCAACGAGCTCGGCATCCCCATGATCGTGACAAACGATACGCACTTTGTGCGGCCAGAGGATCTTGAGACACACTCACGCGTGATGGCAATGGGTTTCGGCATGACGTACAAGGAGTTCTGCGCGAAGAACTACCAGATGGACGAAACCTACCACATCATGTCGGGCGAGGAGATGTGGCAGCGTTACAAGCGCTATGGCATTGCGCCGCTTGAGAACACCCGCCGCATCGCCGAAATGTGCGATCTCAAGCTCGAATTTGGCCGCGTGCAGTTGCCCCAGTTCGATCTGCCCGAGGGCCACGATGCCGCCTCATACCTGCGCTTGGTCTGCGAAGAAGGCTTAATGAAGCGCACCAACGGCAACCCGCCGGAGGAATACGTCAAGCGGCTGCACTACGAACTCGACGTGATCAACAAGACCGGCTTCCCCGATTACATGCTGATCGTCTGGGATTACGTGAAGTTCGCCCGCTCCAACGGCATTCCTTGTCTGCCTCGCGGTTCGGCTGGCGCGTCGCTGGTGCTGTACTGCCTGTTCATCACCGATGTGGACCCGGTGAAGAACAAGCTGCTGTTCGAGCGCTTCCTCTCGCCCGAGCGCTTGGAAATGCCCGATATCGATACCGACTTCGCCGACTCGCGCCGTGGCGAGATCATCAACTACATCGCGCAAAAATATGGCCGCGAGAACACCGCCCAGATCATCACTTACGGCACGCTCGGTGCGAAGGCTGCCCTGCGCGATATGGGCCGCGTACTCGAGATTCCGCTCAGCGAAGTCGATAGAGTCGCCAAGCTCATCCCATCGCTGCCCGTCGGCACCACCATCGCCCAAGCGCTTGAACGCGTCCCCGAACTCAAGCAGATCTACGATACCGACCCCGAACTGCGCAACCTGATCGATTGGGCACAGAAGGTCGAAGGGCGCATGAAGAGCGTCGGTACGCACGCCTGTGGTCTGGTGGTGAGCCGTAAACCGCTCGATGAGATTGTGCCGCTCCAGCGCACCACCAAAGATGAGAACAGCATCATGGCCGCCTTCGAGGGGCCAACGCTGGCGAAGATGGGTCTGCTCAAGATGGATATCCTTGGGCTAGCCAACCTCTCGATCGTGGCCGAGGCGCTCAACTTCATCGAGAAGACCACCGGCAAGCGCATGGAGCTAGCCGACATTCCGCTCGACGACCGCAAGGTGTTCGAGAGCTTGGGGCGCGGCGAGACGACCAACGTGTTCCAGCTTGAAAGTGTGGGCATGACCCGCTACCTGATGCAGCTGAAGCCGACCCGCGTGGAAGACCTCTACGCGATGGTAGCGCTCTACCGCCCCGGTCCGTTGGAGCAGATTCCGGTCTACATTCACAACAAAAATAACCCCAAGGATATCAAGTACCTGCACCCGATTCTCAAGCCGATCCTTGAAGATACCTACGGCGTGATCGTGTACCAGGAGCAGATTATGCAACTGCTCCAAGCGATCGCGGGCTACTCGCTTGGTAATGCGTATATCGTGCTCAAGGCGATCGGTAAGAAGAATCGCGAATTGATGGCCTCCGAGGAGCCGCGCTTCAAGGAAGGCTGTCTCAAGCAAGGCTTGACCCGCGAGCAAGCCGACAAGCTGTGGGACCTCATCCAGCCGTTTGCGGGCTACTCGTTCAACCGCCCCCACGCGACGCTGTACGGGTTGCTCTCGTACCAAACCGCTTGGCTCAAGACGAACCACCCCACCGAGTACATGGCCGCCGTGCTGACCGCCTCGGCAGGGCAGATCGAGGATGTAGCCAAAAGCGTGGCGGAGTGTGGTCGCCTCGGTGTGGCTGTGCTGCCCGCCGATGTCAACCGCAGCCAAAACGGCTTCACGATCGAGAAGCTGCCCGATGGCGTGCTGCCCGAGTTCTCCAACCGCCAAGCCATTCGCTTCGGCCTCTCGGCGATCCGCAACGTGGGTGAAGGGCCGCTCAGCATGATCATCGCCGAGCGCGAGAAGAACGGGCCATTCCAGTCGCTCGAAGATTTCTGCAACCGCGTCGATCGCAGCGCCCTCAACAAGCGCGTGCTGGAAAGCCTGATCAAGTGCGGCGCGATGGATCAGTTGCCCGGCACACGCCGCCAGAAGCTCGCCATTCTCGATGCGGCGCTCAGCGCGGGTGTCGAGGCGCAGAAGGCCCGCGAATCCGGCCAGGTCAGCATGTTCGATCTGTTTGGCACGCCCGACGCCAGCAACCAGCCGACTGTGCAATCCATCCCAATGCCGATCATCAAAGAGACGCCCGACGATCTGAAAGAGCAATTGGCTTGGGAAAAAGAGTTGCTCGGCATGTACATCTCCGATCACCCGATCGCCCGCGCGCTCGAAGGACTAGATCTGACCGGCATCACCACGCTCGGCCAAATCAGCGAGGAGTTGGTGGGGCAACAACTCACATTTGTGGGTATGCTGCTGCAAGTGCGGCGATTGGCGACTAAGAAGGGCGATAGCATGCTGGTGGCGATGTTCGAGGACGTCGAAGCCTCGATTGAGGTGGTGGCGTTCCCGAAGGTCTACGAGAAACATCGCGACCTGCTGCGCGACGATGCGATACTGCGTATCGTGGCGAAGGTCGATAAGAGCCGCCGCGACGATAAACTGCAACTGATGCTTGAGAGCGCCGAGCCGATCGAATCGATGAAGCGTGTTGAGGCTCCTGCAGCGACTCCACCCGAGCTCGAGATGGCCTTTGGCGACGCGGCAGCACCCGAGCTATCGGCACCCGCCGATGTGCCGCCGCACGATGACGCGCCGCACCCCGCCGAAGCGGCGAGCAACAGCAGTGGGATGCCGGAGCAGCCGCAAGCCGCGAGCATCCCCGTCGCGCCCGAACAGACCGTCAGCATCATTAAGCCACGGATAAAGGTGGGTGGAAATGGCAACGGTAACGGGCATAGCAATGGCAACGGGCATAGTAACGGTAATGGCAATGGCACCAACGGCCACAGCAATGGGAACGGTATGGAACAGAACAATGCTCAAGCGCTGCGGCTGTACTTCCCGCGCACGCACGACTTCGATGCCGATGTGGACCTGATGGAGCAGATCGATCGTATGTTGCGCCAGCACGAGGGCGACTCGGAAGTGATCATTCACATGCCCAGTGCTACCGGTACGGTTCTGTTAAAGCCACGCTACACGGTGAATTGCGATACAAACCTGGTGGGAGCGCTGCAACAGATGCTCACCCCGCAAAATGTGGTTGTGAGCTAATGCACATTTGAGGTCTCATTCAAACGAGCATCGCAAAGAAAAGTGGTGTGGATGCGCTACACAAGCAGCACATCCACACCACAACTACGTCAAGACCCTTGTCCAACTGAATGTGGTACGCCTACTCGAAAGAGAGAACAAGGGGTCCATTCTCACTCGCTGTGGTGTTGAAACAGAGCGTAGCGAAACGAGCGAGAATGGTGTGTTTTACCGATGGCGAACGTGATAATTGTCCAATCGAAGGGTTCTACTTTTTGACACTGTTGAACACTGAGGGTTCACCATAAGCGATGCTGATGCCCGCGAAGAGGCATCAACGCACATCGCTTACGAAACCCCACCGTTTAACCACCCATCCGTGCACAATCTCGCCATTCCTCGGCTGCAGCCAAGGCGGCTTCAACTCCACCATACTTCAAATCCGAAAAGAACTTACTCGCGCGCGGCTGTTTGCCGCCATAGATCCGTGCGAACCAGCCATGTGTCCGATGTGAGGGGTGATCGATCCGAGTGATACCGCGCTTATCTCGCGGTGTCGGGAGAGTTGCAGGCGTGCGATCCACAAACGAACGGCGAGTCGTCGAGCGTCGCCTCGGTGGTCGAGCCTCGTACTCTGATTGGGAGATCTTCCGAAGACGGGGCATCTTGCTTGCTCGCTGCATAGTGCGGGTACCTATATATAATATATGGTAGCATAACTCTGGCACGAGCTTGTAACCACTTTTTAATTCCGATGAGCACAAGAAATAGGGTTTTAGAGCGCCAGAAAGCCAAAAATACGATTCTTTGCAGTTGGTGATATTTATCTAAATGCTTTAATTTTTGATCGTTTTCTAACTTTTTCACCCGTAAACTTGCTCAGTCCGGCAGATTTCCCCGTCTTATCAGCCTCTCAATCGCACAGATGAGCGAAGAAACGCTCTTCCACAACACCCAAAAGTATCCTCCGTTGCCCTTAAATCGTCTATGCTATACTGTGAAGCATCAGTGCCTCTGAGACAAACAAAGGCGGATAACGCACACATGTCTGATTCGCATACATCGAACCCCTCCACAACATACACAAGCCGCACCGAACAATTTGCACATCAGCGCGATCACTTCGAGCGACGTAGCTCCTTCAACGGCAACCTGAGTCTGCTCATTCTGATCTGTGCACTGAGCTTCTTGGGCCTTGCGCTCTGGCAACGCATCCCAAATCTGCTGTTCGTCTCCTGCGCGCTCGGCGTGCTGTTCATCATCTCGTTCATCAACCATGGGCGCATCAATCGCCAGCGCGACCGCTACAACCTGCTCTGGCAGATCAACGACGAAGGGCTGCGCCGCCTGCGCCGCGATTGGGGCAACCTTCCCACCCGCCCGATCGACAACCTCGGGCTAGCCGACCGCCCCGAGCTCCGCGAGTACGCCGCCGACCTCGATGTAATCGGCCACGCCTCACTGATGCACCTGCTCAACACCACCACCATGCCGATCGGCCAAGCAACCCTGGCGCGCTGGCTGTTGCGCCCCGCCAAGCCGCAAGTGATCGACCAGCGCCAAGCCGCTGTGGCCGAGCTCACCACGCAGATCGAGTTCCGCGACTCGTTCGCTCTGCTCGGTCGGCTGCTAGGCGTTGTGCAGCCGAGCTACCAAGCCTTCGCGCGATGGGCCGCAGGTCCGCCCTGGCTGAATCATTATGTCTGGTTGCTGTGGCTGGCCCGCATCATCCCGATCGGCGCGCTGCTGGGCTGGCTGGCCCAACTCGCCAACCTCACGACCCTGCCGCTCTGGGCGCCGTTCGTGGTGCTGGGTGCGCTGCTCTCGTTCACCGTTGGTCGGCTCGTCGATCAGCAGATCGACGCGATCAGCGAGCGTCAAGAGGTGTGTCGCACCTACGCCGAGCTGTTCTCGCTGATCGGCCAGCAGAACTTTCAGGCTCCGCTGCTGCACAAGTTGCAGGCCCGTCTCACCGCCAACCAGCGCAGCGCCACCGATCAGATGCGGCGATTCGCCCGCATCATGGTGTTAGCCGATATCCGCAAATGGATGTTCTTCTTTGTGGTGCAGATTCTGACGCTGTGGAACGTGCATGTGCTGTGGCTGCTCGAACGCTGGCAGTACGACACGGGCGCACACGTGGCCGATTGGCTGGCGGTGCTGGGCGAAACCGAAGCGCTCAACGCGCTCGCCACACTCGCCCACGATCAGCCCACGTGGTGCTTCCCCACCGTCTCCGAACAGGAGACGCAACTGAGCGCGCGGCAACTCGGCCATCCGCTGCTGGCCGATAGCGTGCGGGTCTCCAACGATGTGACGATCGGTCCAGCCGGACGCTTTCTGCTGGTCACTGGCTCGAATATGTCGGGGAAGAGCACGCTGCTGCGGGCGATCGGCCTGAACGTGAGCTTGGCGCAAGCGGGCGGCCCCACCTGCGCCGATGAGTTGCGCATGCCGCCCATCGAGCTCGCCACCAGCATGCGCATGCAGGATTCGCTCGAACAGGGCGTATCGTCGTTTATGGCCGAGTTGCAGCGCCTCAAGGCGGTGGTCGATACAGCGCAGCGCGTCCACGACGAGGGCTACGCCACCACGTTGTTCCTGCTCGACGAGATTCTGCACGGCACCAACACCGCCGAGCGGCAGATCGCCGCGCGCCAAGTCATTCGGCACCTGCTGCGCCTTCGCGCGTTCGGCGCCGTCTCCACGCACGATCTGACCCTGGCCGATGATCCGGCGCTGGCCGAGCTTAGCCAGCCAGTCTACTTCACCGAATACTTCGAGCCAGGGCCAGAAGGCTCTGTGATGCGGTTCGATTATCGGCTGCGGCAGGGCATCGCGCCATCGACCAACGCGCTCGAACTGGTGCGCCAGATCTTGGGCGATGCGATCAGCATGGATTAGCCTCGGGGCTTGCGCACGCGCGACGAAGCGACCCACTCGTTCCAGCTATCGTCGTAGTCATCGTAGGAGATGTGGTGGATGCCGCCGCGCACTTCGAGCACCCGCGCGGCGTACCACTCCTTGCCCCATTTCACCTCGACCGCTGAGCCGACCGGGAAGGTCTTCCACTTCACTGCGCGCAACTGCTCCGGCTTCAGCCATTGCTGGTCGCTCTCCTCGTAGCCGTAATAGTGGACCTTGAACTCGCCGTTGCGGGCGTCGATGATCTGGGCGCGGTACCAATCGTCGCCGTCGAACGCCTCGACGCGCTCGCCGACGCGCGGGCCGATGCGGGGGCGCGCATTGCCCACAATCAGGTCCGGGTCGAAGCGCTTGGTCGTGGCGAACACCGAGACCTGTTCCTCGGCAAAGGCCATGCTTTCGGCGATCTCGGCGGCCAATTCGCGCAGCGTGATACGATTATCGCCGTTGGCATCCACAAACGCATGGCCTTGCAATCCGGCCAGCAAGCCCTCGGTGAAAGTCCAATTGCCAGTCGATGTCTCGCTCGCCAGCGATGAGGCCAGACAGGCGTAGCCGATCTTCGAGCGCTTTGGCAGCTGATCGGCCAACTCACCCGAATGACAGGCATCGACGATCAACAGCACGTGCGAGCCTGAGAATTGTTCCTCGATCGTCTCGATGATCGTCTCGGCGTACCAACCGGGCGGATCTTCGCCATCGGTATCGTAGCTGGCGAAATACACGGCGCCATCGTCGTCCTTGCTGCCGTGCCCGCAGTAGTAGACCACCAGCAACTCGTCCTCGGCGGAATCCGCGAGCAACGCCTCGAACTTTTGATCGATCTTGGCGCTCGTGGCCTGTTTATCCTGCAAATAGACAAGTTGGCTCTGGGGCACACCCAAGGTGCGGAACCATTTGACCAAGGCGGCGTCGCGACGATTCTCTTTGGGGAAGGGGGAGAAATATTCGGGAAACTTCCACTCCAGCGTACCAACCACGAAGACGCGTACTTGTTCAGGCGACCAGCCCAAGAACGTTTGCGCAGACATCTGGCCTCCTCTTGCCCAGCTTAACTTCTTGCAGCACATACGTAAGTGAGCGCCTAGAGGTTGCAATCACAGCACATGACCTATCAAACAGAGAGAAGCTGTTGAGTCGTGATGCCGATGCACTGGTACGCGCAGTACATCGGCATCACGAGTGTTGGTGGTATGCGAATCACTCCTCCCAGAACGAGCGCAAGACCCGCACAAACACCTCTGGCTGCTCCATGGGGAGCATATGGGCCGTATCGGGGAAAGTGAGTAACTGCGCATCGGGGATACGCTCGGCCACCTCCGCCGCCAACGCCACCACCGGCGCGAGATCGAGCGCGCCGACCAACACCAGCGTGCGAGTGCTCACCTCCTCTAAGTGCTGGTAGGCGGGCGGCTGCAGGCGGATCAGTTCGGCACCCTCTGGCACTGGCACCGTGAAAGCGTGGCGCTGCATCTCGCGCACAGCATCACGAATAGCAGGATCAACCTCGTTCGCTTCGCGGAAAGGACCATCGACCCAGGTGCGCACGTTCAGCTCGACGGCGGCATCGAGATCGCCCTGTTCCAGCAGCGCCTCCTCCTGCTCGCTGAACTGCCGCAACTCCTCGGCCTCCGGTGCGCCATTCACACTCGGGCAGACGAGCGTCAGGCTCGCCACTCGCTCAGGCACCATCAGCGCCACGTCGAGCGCGACACTGCCGCCCCACGATACACCCACCACGTGCACGCGGTCGATCTGCAGGTGATCGAGCAAGCGCAACACTTGCGCTGGATACGAAAACGGCTGATCCGGCACGCCCGATTGGCCATAGCCAGGCAGATCGCATCGGATCACAAAATTGCTCTGAGTCAACGAGGCCCAGTGGGCATCCCACATGCGGCTATCGGCCACACCGGCGTGCAGCAAGATCACGGGCGCGCCCACGCCATCGGCTTGATAATAGAACGGTACGCCATCGAAGATCGTTAGCGCACCAACGGCAACAGCACTCATGGGTACAGTCCTTTCAACTAGAAGCCTAGCCACTCAGGGCAGACCGCACTGCCGTAGTTACCCGTAGACCTGCATCCCGTGCCCTAGATGGCACTCCAAAGCCCGGAGCATGACCACGGGCGCGCTTACCGAGGTTACATCTTTTGCATCAGCAGAAACAGAACACGCCGTTGCCGAGAGAGCCTCGCCCGCGGCAGCGGCTAAGCGGCCAGCACCGCCCGAACCGCCTCAAGCGTCTCCTCAATGTGCGACGCATCGATGCCATAATGCGTGACAGCACGAATGCGGCCCGCGCCGATCTCGCCGAGAAGCACACCACGTTCGGCCAGCGCCTTGATGAAGCTGCTCGGCGTCCAGCGCTCGCTCACAAGGTGGAAGATCACGATATCGGTCTGCACCTTCGATAGGTCGATGCTCAGTTCGGGGAAGCTCGCCAAGCCCTCGGCCAGCATCCGGGCGTGCGCATGGTCCTCGGCAAGGCGCTCGACCATTTGCTCCAGCGCCACGATGCCCGCCGCCGCGATGATGCCCGCCTGGCGCATGCCGCCACCCAGCATCTTGCGCCAGCGCCGCGCCCGCTTGATGAACTCCGCATCGCCCGCCAGGATCGAGCCAACCGGCGCGGCCAAGCCCTTCGACAAACAGAACTGCACGGTATCGACATGCGCCGTGATTTCGCTCGCCTCGATGCCGAGCGCCACCGCCGCGTTGAACAGCCGCGCGCCGTCCAAATGCACGTCGAGGCCGTTCTGCTTGGCGAATGCGTGTACCGAGCGCATATAATCCGGCGATAACACAGTGCCGCCGCAGCGATTGTGGGTATTCTCCAGACAGATCAGCTTGGTGCGCGCCTCATGCTCGTCGTAGGGGTCACGCATGGAGTTAGCCAGCTTCTCCAACGGCAGCTCGCCCGATGGCAGTGTCGTTACGGGGTGCAGCGCGATGCCGCCCAACACCGATGCTCCGCCGCCCTCGTAGTGGTAGATGTGCGACTCATCGCCCAGTAGCGCCTCGTCGCCGCGCGCGCAGTGAGTGAGCAGCGCACACAGGTTGCCCATGGTGCCGCTCGTCACCAGCATCGCGGCCTCCTTGCCAACCTTGGCCGCCGCCAATTTCTCCAAACGGTTAATCGTTGGGTCTTCGCCATACACATCGTCGCCAAGCGGCGCTTCGAAAATCGCTTGCCGCATCTCGGGCGAGGGCTGTGTCACAGTGTCACTACGCAAATCAATCGGGAAAGCCATCACTCAGCTCCTTGAGCATCGAACACGCAAAGAACATTATAACCGCTGGCAGTATAGCACGGCTGCGATCGGAACAGTTTCGGTCAATATCATTCACAGATGTCATACATTCTGCGGATAAGAGGCAAGAGGAACGTGAACAATTCGCTAGAAATCGCGTGTTTCCGCCTCACGATTGATACATTCAGACTGCTACGCGCAGCGCATCAACATCACCTGACTTGGAGATGTCGCTGTCAATTGCCTCTCTAAATGAACTCCTGAATTTGCTATCCTTTGCCACAAAACCTGCCTGCCAAATCTGTATCATCTGTGGATGAAAACGGATGTTGACGTGATCGGCGGGCTAGGGTACCATCCGTGCGGCCAAGCTGTGGCCATAGATCGGCAACGCAAAAGGAACAGCATGACTGCACATATACTCGATGGTCGCGCTCTCGCTCGCACGCTCCGCGAAGAATTGCGCGCCGAAGTCCAGGCATACACCGCTGCCACGGCCATCACGCCCACGCTGGCCGTGGTGCAAGTGGCGGGAGACCCCGCCGCCGACCGCTACGTTCGTGCGATCCGCAAAAGTTGTGAGGAAGCGGGCATCGCCTGCACGGCCCATGTGCTGGCCGTCGATGCAGGCCAGGCCGCGCTCGAAGCGCAGGTCGAGCAACTCAGCCAGGATCGCAACATCCACGGCATCATCATCCAGATGCCGCTGCCCGTCGGCCTCGACCCGCAGCCAGTGATCGCCAAGCTCGATCCCGCCAAGGATGTCGATGGCGTGCATCCCACTAGCGCGGGCCGTCTCGCGCAGGGATTGCCCTGCTTTGTGCCGAACACTCCGGCGGGAGGCCTCGAACTGTTGCGCCGCAACGGCATTGCGATCGCGGGCAAACGGGCCGTGGTAGTCGGGCGGAGCAACATCGTCGGCAAGCCGATGGCGATGCTGCTGCTGGCGGAGAACGCCACCGTCATCATCGCCCACTCGCGAACGCCCGACCTCGCTGCCGTCGTGCGCGAGGCCGACATTGTGGCGGCTGCGGTGGGCCGCGCCAACCTGATCGATGGCGCGATGCTCAAGCCTGGCGCAGTCGTGGTGGACTTCGGCATCAACGTGCTCGACGATGGCGCATTGGCGGGCGATGTACACTTCGAGAGCGCCGCCGAGGTGGCCAGCGCCATCACGCCCGTGCCGGGTGGCACCGGCCCGATGACCAATGTGATGCTGATGCGCAATGTGTTGCGGGCCGCCCGCGAGCAGAATGGATAACCGCGTCAGTCTGCTTTTGACATCACATGCATTGGTGATGCTGCGAACAGTGGCACAACCGAAAGCTGCCGAAAACAGCAATACAAAGCGCGTGGCCCTCGCTGATGATGAGAGCCACGCGCAACACACTACCTACGGAGCGAACACACGAACCTTAGACTTTCTCTAGGAACTCCACGATAATCGGCACGACAGACACTTGGCAGTACGGGTAGGTCACCTCGAACGTCTTGGTGCGGATCGAGTTCGAGACGTAGATCTTCCCCTCGTACTCCTTCACCAGCGAGCGCAGGTTCTCCTCGCTATTGCTCGGGTAGAGCGGCAGCGTGTGCGTGACCCAGCACAACACCTCGGTGGCGCCCTGGTTCGAGAACAGCTTGCGGGCGTTCTTCAGCGTGGTGCCCGAGATCACCATATCGTCGATCAGACACACGCGCTTGCCAGCCACTTCCTCATCGACGCGCCCGACCATCAACACCTCGTGCGTGCTGATGCGCTCCTTGCTCACCTCACGCAACTCGACACCCAACGGCGTGCGGCGCTTGCCCGGCGTGCTGACGAAGTAGATGTCGCTGTTCTCGCCCTGCGAGCGCAGCCGATCCACAAACGCCTTGTACATCGAGAGGGGGATGAAGCGCTCCTGCTGGATCAACTCCTGAATCCAAGGGAAATCGAGCGGCACGTGCGGGTCGATCGCGGCCACGCGCGAGACGCCGCACTGGTAGAGCAGTTCCAAGAAGCGCTTGGAGGCGTTCACCTCACCCGTGCGGTAGATCTGGTCCTGCTTCGAGAAGGCCATGTGCGTGCAGAGCACCACCACCTCAGCCGGCGGATCGGTGACAACGTACTGTCGTTCGCCGTTCTCATACGACACTGTGGTCGGCTCCTGTAGGATCTGCACCATCTGCAGCAATTCGACGATGCGATCCTGAGTCGAGAATTTGAAGCGATCCAACTCACCCGATGACGTCAGGCTTTGGATCACACAGACCCGTTTACCAGCTAACGAAGGGGCTTCAGGCAGAGCAGTGTACACGTCGCCATTCGCAAACATGCGCGAATTGTCGTAGTTGAAATCAGATGTATAGACATCAAAGCCCTTACGCACCAACTGGTCCCTCAGGTGTTCTGCACCTGAGCACAGTACCAATTGCCACGGGTCATGACGGTTCATGATCGGTTCCTCCGGTAGTTATGATGGGTTATCGCTAATAATATGGACAAATGGGCCAAGATCGCTACCTGGCTCCACGATTGTTCGCTCAATCCATGCGTGTCGTACACGCGATCGATCACCAATTGTTGCATCGACAATGGTTGTATGTGGGCCGATCACACAATTGGCGCCGATACGTGTATTTCCCTGTAACAGCGTCCCTGGCAACAACTGCGTGTCGTTGCCGACGCTCACCCCAACATCCACATACGTGTTCGTTGGGTCAACAATCGTCACCCCCGAGCGCATCAAACGCTCTAAGGTGCGTTCGCGGAGAACCGCTCCAGCCTGAGCCAATTGTACACGGTCGTTGACACCCCAAGCCTCACGAGCATCCGTGGCAGGTAGGCCAACCACAGCACCGGGGCCGCGCTCAGCCACCGCCATCGCAACCAAATCGGTCAGGTAATATTCGCCATTCACATCATTAGGGCGTATTCGGTCGATCGTATCCCACAACCAATCGGCTTGGAAACACATAATCCCACTGTTACCCTCGGTAATCGCTCGCTGTTCGGGAGTTGCATTGCGTTCCTCGACCAGTTCGACCACATGACCCGCCGCATCGCGCACGACACGGCCATAGCCAATCAGAGGATCGGTGTAGAAACTGAGCAATGTCAGCAATGCCCCTTGTTCACGGTGCGCCTGTAGCACGGCGTTGGCGGTTTCGGGACGAAGCAGGGGAGTGTCGCCAAAAAGTACCAACACCGCATCGGTTTGGCCTGCCAATAACGGGCGTGCCTGTGCTACGGCATGACCCGTGCCAAGACGTTGTGTTTGTACTGTGTAGCGATAAGGATGGTCGGAGCGCGGCCCGTCTCCAAAGGTGGTACGAATACGATCGAGCGTATCTGTAGCTAGCACGAGGACGGTAGAATGAGCCTGCAAAGCATCGGCAATGGCGAGCACATGGCCGAGCAGAGGACGGCCACAGAGCGGATGTAAGACCTTCGGAAGCGACGAGCGCATCCGTGTGCCTTCTCCTGCAGCCAGAACAACAATACCTAGACGAAACGTGTTCATAAAAATCGTGAGGGCTTCACCAATTCCTAAACAATCGTCCAGCAACCCATCTCTGTCCAGTTAACAAACAGATTATCTACCGAAAAAAATAGGGCGGTTCAATTGAACACGCCCTAACCTATCTAACAACGGCCCCAACCCCATAGGCTGAGGCCATCTCCAATTGTCCCATGTGGATATAATACGTACAGCCCACGGCCTCAATACAAATAGTGTGGCTGCCGGACCAGGGCTCGAACCTGGACAGACGGATTCAAAGTCCGTAGTGCTACCATTACACAATCCGGCAACGCATTACCAACACGGCCCATTATAACATGGTGCTCGTTACCTCGCAACTTTTATCGAGCGGGCGTAGAGGCCGATTAAAACACAACACATGTCTTTTAAATGGGTTGCGAGCGCCCTAGCGGCGTGCTATAATAATTTGCAAACCCGTTTTGGGTCGTGATTGTTAACGTACGGCGGCACCCCGAGCAAGTTGCGGGTTCGATGTCCGCTCGGCAGTTTCACTACGAATTGGTATAGTGGAGATACCTGACCATTCTAATACATCGAGTATGGTGCGCCCCAGCCAACATTGGTTGTGGGTTTCTTATATCGTGTAGGGTGCGTTCGCGCTGAACGCCCCTACTTTTTTATCTTCAAATGGGCTATGACATTGGATAAGATATGCTGTTTGGTTATTCTGCTGAACAGTCGAGTCATGCGATGATATTGCGTGAACGCTCTTGACGCTTCGAGTTATGGTCGGTTTCTTGCAGGAGTAGCACCCATTCCGACGAGCATCTCACTATGAGGCATTCCGCAATATTATCCCGGGAGAATAGGTTACTTTGAGCGCCGAAACGAGCCTGGTTATTCTCGGCGTTGCTCTCTGCCTGGTTTTGATAGCTTTTACCTCCGCAGTAGACGCAGCCCTTAACGCCATTAGTCGTCACCGCCTGAATCTGTTCAAGGAGGAGCAGAGCAAACGCGCACGCGCACTTGTCCAGTTGCTCTCGGACCCATACCGCTTCAAATCCACCATTCTGCTACTGCACGCGGCGGCCATCATCGTAGCAACGGTCTTTACGCTGCGGCTCACTGAGGGCATGAATGTGTTTTGGCACTTTGGGGCCCTTACTGTGCTGCTCCTGTTGATGATCATCTTCAGTGTCGCATTGCCCAAATCCCTGGTGGCCAACAGTCCTGCGAGTGCAGGGAGATTGCTCGCACGACCGATGGTGCTGCTCACTTGGCTGTTGTGGCCCTTGATCAGCTTGATCGGCCTGATCACGAACCCGCTGATCCGCATGCTGAGCGGCCAGCCTGCGCACAAACTGCCATTGGTGACCGAGGAAGAGTTGCTGCTGATGGTGAACGTCGGCGAGGAAGAGGGTCTGATCGAGCCGGATGAGCGCCAGATGATCGAGGGTATCTTCTCGTTCGGCGAGACGGTTGTCAGCGAGGTGATGATCCCGCGCGTCGATATTATCGCGCTCGAATGTAATGCCACCGTCGATGTCGCCTTGGATGTGGCGATCGCTCACGGTCATTCGCGCATCCCCGTCTACGAAGAGAATATCGACCAAGTGATCGGCGTGTTGTACGTCAAGGACTTGTTGCCAAGCCTGCGCGCTGGCAAACACGATTTGCCGCTGCGCGGTCTGCTGCGTCCCCCGTACTTTGTGCCAGAGACGATGAAGGTCGATGCGCTGTTCAAGGATCTCCAGGCGCGCAAGGTTCACTTGGCGATCGCCGTCGATGAGTATGGCGGTACGGCGGGCTTGGTGACGATCGAGGACCTGTTGGAGGAGATTGTCGGCGAGATTCAGGATGAGTACGATGCCGATGAGCCATCGATCCAGGTGGTGGGTGAGGGCGAGTTGATTGCCGATGCGCGCATCCCGATCGATGATATCAACGATCATACGGGTCTTGAGTTGCACTCCGAGGAGTCCGACCGCATCGGTGGCCTGATCTACGAGCGATTGGGGCGTGTTCCGCTGGTGGGCGATACCGTCGAACTGGCCGAGGGCGTGAATGTCACGGTGCTTTCGATCGAGGGGCTACGCCCACGCCAATTGCGCATCACATATCAACGACCACGTTCCTTCGATTCACAGGAGTTAGAAGAGGAGACGATCTCTCATGAGCATCGAGCCTGATCTCGTTCAGTTGCTCGCAGCGGCGCAAGCAGCACGCAAGCAGGCTTATATTCCATATTCGCATTTCGCGGTTGGGGCGGCGGTCCTCACGAGCACGGGCCAGATCTTCCCCGGCTGCAATATCGAGAACTCTGCCTACCCGGTGACGATCTGCGCCGAGCGTGTGGCGCTCAGTAGCGCATATGCGGCAGGGCAGCGCGATATCGTTGCTATCGCTGTGATAGCGGATACCCCCGGGCCAGTGAGCCCTTGCGGGGCGTGCCGCCAGGTGATGCTGGAGTTGGCCCCGCATTGTACGGTGTTGCTGGCAAACCTGCAGAATGAGACGCTGCGCACTTCGCCGGCTGAGTTGTTGCCAGGGGGGTTCACCGCCGATTCGCTGCCACACAACCGTTAGGGTTGCTGCTTGAAATCACACTGCTCGCACCTCTCTTGGGAGAATGTGCGAGCAGTGTTTTGATTCTGGTCTTATGCTACCGTTTTAGCCTGTGTAGCCAAGCGTAACGGGCAGCCAGTTCTTGTTTGGCCACTCGGTCACATCGCACGTGGCGATCTGCAGATCGTCAATAAACCAGCCGTAATAGCCAACTGCGCTATCGACGCCGATCCGGAAGCGTATGCGGAACGGTTGTCCGGCGAGCGAACTGAGATCATAGCGGCTCTGGATATAGCCGTGGCTGTCCCCAACAAAAGCCATGCGGCCAGCAAGTGGGTTATCGGTGCCAACTTCTAGCGTGCCGTTGTAGCCGTTCGTCTCGGCAAGCGGTTGAGCATCCTTCCAGGTTGCACCGTTGTCGGTGCTGTACTCCAGCACACCACCATCGTAATTGATCTCCAAGAACGGGTCGGTGTCGAAGCCGAAGGCGTGGTTGAAGTGCAGGAAGGCATTCGGAGGCAGAGTCACGCTACGCGCCATCGCAATACTGTAATCGGACGGTGGCGTAGGATCAAAAAATGTCCCACCTAGATCGTCGCCCCACAGGTTGCCCTTGCCACTTGTGGCGTAGGTGGCGTCGAAGTCGTACGGATTCTCGATGGCCGGGTAGAACCAGTAGTTCAAGCCCTTATGTGCTGTCGATTGCCAGTTGTTGAGCTCGGGGCGCTCGAAGTCGTCGAAGAAGATGCGCGTGACAGGCTTATCAACACCACAGACCTCAGCATGCGGCGCGGGAGCGGCGCTGGGCTGCAGCAACATCTCGGTGGCGGTCACAACCTTGCGCACCTCGTCACAGTCGGCCTGCGTGATGCCGTGCTGGTGGATCAGCGACTCACAGGCGGCGGGCAGCGCGGTGCCGAGATCTTGGTAGTCACTTCCCGAGGTCAGCATGGTCGAGAGCACGCGATAGTAGATCTGGCCGACCTTGGCTGGCCCTAAACCCGTGATGGTCTGACCGTTGAACGTGCCACCATCGGTCATCAGGAAGGCGGCCTTGTTATTGACGCCACTATTCTGATGAACGCCACCACTATCGAACCCCTGTATATCATCAGTGTAGTTCGGGCTGTTCATCCGATCGGGATCACCGAAGGCGGGTGGGTTCTTCATATCGCGGATCGCTCCGATCGGCAGATCCTCACCTAGCAACCAGCGTTTATCCGCTGCATCGTTGCCCTTGCCATTGCTCAGATCCATCAGCTCGCCGAACACATCCGCCAACGATTCATTAATCGCGCCGGACTGGTAGTAGTAAAACAGATGAGCCGTATGCTCGACCACGCCGTGGGTCAGCTCGTGACCCACCACATCGTCGGCAGAGGCATAGTTTTGCCCATAGGTCATCTGCACGCCGTTCCAAAAGGCGTTTTCGTATGGACAGCTGCTCGCATCGTTCGGGCAATACTTCACCAGCGAGATCAGTTTCATGCCCTTGTTGTCGATGCTATCGCGACCGAACGAGTTGTAGAAGTAGTTATAGATATCACCGGAGTAGTCGTAGGCGCGGTCGATATCGGAATCGCCGGTTGGGCCTTGGCCCTCGCGCCGCACGGCTTGGGCATCGGATGCACAGTCGTCATTTGGATCATCGTTGGGATCGAGACGATTCCGATGGTCGCAAACACGCCGATCGAGAGCGTGCGCGATCTGGTTGAAGTGCAGCGCCACATGGCCCAATTGCGCGTCGACCAGCACCAGTTCGCGGAAAACGGCGATGTCGCTCTCGCCGCGCAGCTCCATCCGCCAGACCAGCGTATCGCGGCGCAGGCCAGGGCCACCCAACAGCGCCGGGTTGAAGATCCACAACTCGGGCGTGGTGGCGCTCACCTCGGAAGATGCGACGCCGTAGGTTCGCTCGATCGTGGTCAGGGCGCTCTGCAACGCCTGCTCGGCGGTGATGCGTGGGGTGGTGTCGAGCGATAGGTTCGGCAGCACCTCACCGCTGGCCGAGACGATCGTGTTGCCACGCCCGACCTGCACGATCAGTTCACCAGCCAGCACCGGGATGCCCTGATACTGCTGCTGATAGCGCACGAAGCTGCGCCCCTCTAGCGTCTGCAGCTCCATCAGGGTCAGTTCGTGCGATGGATCTCGCAGACCGAACAGCGAGCCGTAGTTGCGCAGGAATGCGCGGGCGACTTGGTTAGGGTCAGCGTTGGCGGCGAAGCGTTGCGCCAAGGTTACGGGATGCTCGGGCGCGGTGCCGATGAAGCGAACTTTGCCCGTCTCGGCGTGATATGCGATGGTTGGCGGCTTAGTCGTTTGCTTGTTGAGCGTTTCGAGCAGCACCTTCGTCGAGGGAGCGGCCTGAGAGGACGCTGTCGGAATACTCACCCCAAAGCAAATCAGCATAAGAAAGGCCAAAACAAGTCGTCGCGGTTGCATAGAAAAATCACTTTCCACGATACGATATACGCTTTTGTTCCGATGAAGGTGAAACTTGCTCTTTCATTATGAGAGCAATTGAAACAGCCGTCAATAGAATATCTTCTAGACAATCAGTATAAAATGTATTATTTCTGTGAATGCAATCAATCATAACGCAGTAATATTCTGTTCCTTCCATCGAGCAAAATATTAGGTAAAAAGCCCAATAATACAGTAAACAGAGCCTTAATCTATACTCTTGCGATCACTTCATATAAAACAACTATATTTTACGGTGACTTGAATATTGTATTTCGTTATAAATTTAAAAACTATAAAAAGACCGTTTGAGAGGCGTAGGTTTTTATGCAACAACGACCTCCTGTTTGCGCAGAAGGCCGTTGTTTGAGGAGTCAGATTCGTTGAGATCGAGCTATTTTATCGTCATTGGCAGCCACCGTTTGATGGTTGGAGTGACTGCGGCACAGGTTGCGATCTGCACATCGTCGATAAACCAGCCGTAGTCATCGTACGATACATCTACACCAATGCGGAAACGGATGCGGAACGGCTTGCCAGCCAGCGAACTGAGGTTGTAGCGGCTCTGAATATAGCCATTGCTCTCGCCTACGAAGGCGCGACGGGCACCCAAGGGGTTGCCAGCATAAAGGGTGCCATTGTAGCCGTTTGTCTGAGCGAGCGGCTGCGCATCCTGCCAAGTGGCGCCATTATCGATGCTATATTCGAGCACGCCACCATCGTAGTAGCCAAACAGATCATCCTCAAAGCCGAAGGCATGGTTGAAGTGCAAGAAGGCGTTCGGAGGCAGTGTTACGCTGCGCGCCATCGCAATGCTAAAATCCGAAACCGGCCCCGAAGAGTTATAGCCCCACAGATTGTGCTTGCCACTGGTGGCGTACGTGGCATCAAATTCGAATGGGTTCGCATTAGCTGGATAGTACCAACTGTTCTCGCCGCGATGCGCCGTCGACTTCCAGTTGTTGAGTTCGGGGCGCTCGAAGTCGTCGAAGAAGGTTTGCACGACTTGCTGATTGCTAGGACAGATGGCGGCATGCGGCGCGGGAGCCGCGTTTGGCTGCTGCAACATCTCGGTGGCGGTCACAACCTTGCGCACCTCGTTACAGTCGGCCTTTGTGATGCCGTGTTGGTTGATCAGCGACTCGCAGGCGACGGGCAGCGCGGTGCCGAGATCTTGATAGTCGCTCGCCGATGTCAGCATGGTCGAGAGCACGCGATAGTAGATCTGGCCGACCTTGGCTGGCCCTAAACCTGTGATGGTCTGGCCGTTGAACGTGCCACCGTCAGTCATCAGGAAGGCGGCTTTGTTATTGACGCCACTATTCTGATGAACGCCGCCACTATCAGTCTCGTCTACGTCTGCGGTGTAGTTCGGGCTGTTCATCCGATCGGGATCACCGAAGGCGGGTGGGTTCTTCATATCGCGAATCGCGCCGATCGGCAGATCCTCGCCGATCAGCCAGCGCTGGGCCGCCCCATCGTTGCCCTTACCATTGCCCAGGTCCATCAACTCGCCGAACACATCCGCCAGCGATTCGTTGAGCGCGCCGGACTGGTAGTAGTAGAACAGACCAGCCGTAAACTCGACCACGCCGTGGGTCAGCTCGTGGCCCACTACATCGTCGGCGGCGGCATAGCCCACCCCGTAGGTCATCTGCACGCCGTTCCAAAAGGCGTTTGCAAACGGACAACTGCCCACATCGTTCGGGCAATATCTCACAAGTGAGATCAATTTCATGCCCTTGTTGTCGATGCTATCGCGACCGAACGAATTGCGGAAGTAGTTATAGGTGTCGCCAGAGTAGTCGTAGGCGAGGTCAATATCGGCATTACCAGTTGGGCCTTGGCCCTCGCGCCGCACGGCTTGGGCATCGGATGCGCAGTTATCGTTCGGATCGTCATTGGAGTCGAGACGACCCTGATGATCGCAAACACGCCGATCGAGGCCGTGCGCGATCTGGTTGAAGTGCAGCGCCACATGGCCCAATTGCGCGTCGACCAGCACCAGTTCGCGGAAAACAGCGATGTCGCTCTCGCCGCGCAGCTCCATCCGCCAGACCAGCGTATCGCGGCGCAGGCCAGGGCCACCCAACAGCGCTTGATTGAAGATCCACAGCTCGGGCGTGGTGGCGCTCACCTCGGAAGATGCGACGCCGTAGGTTCGCTCGATCGTGGCCAGGGCGCTCTGCAACGCCTGCTCGGCGGTGATGCGCGGGGTGGTGTCGAGCGATAGGTTCGGCAGCACCTCACCGCTGGCCGAGACGATCGTGTTGCCGCGCCCGACCTGCACGATCAGTTCACCAGCCAGCACCGGGATGCCCTGATACTGCTGCTGATAGCGCACGAAACTGCGCCCCTCCAGCGTCTGCTGCTGCATCAGGGTCAGCTCGCGCGAAGGATCTTGCAAACCGAACAACGAGCCGTAGTTGCGCAGGAATGCACGAGCGACTTGGTCGGGGGATGCACCAGCAATGAAGCGTTGCGGCAACGTTACGGGATGCTCGGGCACGGTGCCGATGAAGCGCACTTTGCCCGTCTCGGCGTGATAGGCGATGGTCGGCGGTTCAATCGTTTGCGCGTTGAGTTTCTCTAGCAGCATGGATGGAGTTTGAGCGTCGCTAGAGGTGGCGGAGGGCACATGTATCCCAAAACACAGCACTATAAGGAGTGCCAGAATGAATTGACGCGGTTGCATAGTTTGAATCTCTTTCAACTATAAACACGAGCTTACAAACTTACACCTTCGCTTCAACAATATCGAGAATTCGCTGTTGAAGCGCTTTTTAATAAGATGTGGTTCATAACTCATACTCCATTGTTAATGCTCTGCTCGATTTTGTGCGTTTCAAAACGAGCATAATCACTTCATACCAAGCAAAGATGCGAAACAATGATGTTTTATATTCCACATTGAGCAATTTTGTTACACATAAATTTAATAAGTGAAATCATCACAGTTACGCTATTTCATTTTCATTATCTGAAGCACAGACTACTAAAAAGACGTTTATACGTTGCGCTCGTCACACGATCGAGAGACAGATAGGGAGGGTTGTGAGGAGGGGAGATAGAGCAGAAGTTAAGTATTCAAGGCCATGCGGGACGGGGAGATTCTTCACTCCGTGCTACGCACTCCGTTCAGAATGACCAAATTGGCGCTGTCGGCTCGTTCAGAAGGACCAAATGAAGCGGAGCCCTTTACGGAGCTGTAATGCGGGAGCAACAAGCCATTGGATGGCTCTAAGGGGAAGGCAGAGGTTACGCAGGCCCAAGAGGCGAGGAAATAGCGTTTGGGCCTGCGTATACGTCTTTCACACAAGCTTACAGTGACACTTGCAACGAAGCACTATGTCAAGACAGCGATCATGACATTGCCGATCACCATCAGCAGCAGCACGCCTAACACCACGATCGGCGCCCAGCGGCCCAAGTTACGAGCGGGACCATCGGGCTTCAAAGCCCGATGCGCTACACCAGCAGCCAAAAAGCCGATAATCGGGTGCAAAATGAACGGGAAGGCCAAATACGGAAGACCTCTTATCAAGCCAAAAATAAAGTAAATTAAGCCCAACAACACCTGAATATCGACAAGGATTGGCAGGTAACGAGTTGCGGGGGGAGGCGCGCCACCGGGCTTCCATGCCACAAACGCCCATACCGCCACAATCACAATCGCCAGCGGCAACACCATCTCGCCGAGAACCCAGTGAATCCGCAGTACGAGGCTAATAAGAGTATCCATACCGTCCTCTTCACTTTAATAATATGGATGAACGAGGCCATTATAACATACTGCCTCCTTGCAAAAATGGGGCTATAGTGGGATTACAGCGCGGATTCTGATGTGAAGTTCAGAAGCATGCACTGTCACGTTGTGCGGCATTGAGGATTGCGATCAGCTTTGGATGAACCTGTCATGACGCACTGGGCTGTGCTGCAATCAATCAGCCATCATCGCACAGCTCAAGTGATAGGCAAGCTTCCAAGAGACATCGCCGCATGCGCTGGGAATCGGCGCGGTGCTGACGGAGGAGAGGGTGAGGTGGTGTGGGTGCGGCGAGCGAATACGTCGACGGCCAGGGTGGATTGGTGCAGATCGAGCCTATGATGCGCAGCGCATTCGACACTGGATACAGATGCATGGGATCGGAGCCGTTATACCATCAAGTAATCGGTGTAGGAAGTAACGATGTGAGCGTCCAATCAGCTACGATCGTCAGCGCTACCGTGGCCGCAATGTCATAGAACGCAGCATTGGCTGGCTAAAGGAGTGCCGCACGCTGCCGAGCGCATCATGAAGATGCCATGTTCCATCGTCGGTCGTCAACCGATCCAGGCCGTAAAGGTAGTTGGTGGTGCCGTCGCTGAGGATCTGGCTGAGCGGTGAAACGAGGTCTTGGATGTAGCTGATGCTGTCGCTAGCGATCAGTACGCCGTCGCCGTTATAGACGTTGTCGGTGCTGTCCTGCGTGGCTACGATGCGGGTAAAAGGTCAAAGGTCGCAAACGCTATAGTGTGGTCGACACGCTTGGCCTGCTCCTTTTAGTAGTAAGGACTACGAAAACACTACCAACTCAAGCGAAAGTATGATTAAAGTTACAGCTATTCATCTATATACTACGTCGCTTACATTCCACCTTTTATCTGCTGTGAATTTTTAGATAGCTTCTTAGTGACAGTAACATGAGAAGCAGAGGGATACAGTGGTGGTTGAGGATAGTTTGTCTTTGTTTCCACCCTTCCACAACTCACCAGCATCACTCCAACGACAATCCACAAATAGAACCAGCGCATTTTTGTTATCCCTATCAGGCTCGGCGGATAAAGTCGCCTGCCGTAGGTTATCGAGTTAAGGCCAATTCTCTTGGTCAGGAGGCCTCATGTCATATCCACTATAGAATATATCGCCTGCCATATTCCACGTATTCAATTGGGTAACATTCATTCTTTTTTCTAAGGTTGGATCGAATGCCGATCGCAAGCTCAACCTGACAGATCCTTCGCATTGGCCCGGCAGACAAGCACATTCGCCCGTAGCAGGACCAATCATCGTCCTAGGGCTCTCCCACCAACTATGTGCCTTCGACGAAGGTATCTGGTAAACAAGTGTTTCTGAGCAGCGCACTGGGGGTTTACATGGAGGTGATGTCGGATCTATATCCGAATCACAGTTTATATCACCCCCATTTGCGATTGTTTTATATTCTATCTCCGCGATGAGTTCCGCAGGGGGCGAAGGCATATCATCTCCATTGTTCACGGGTACCATAAGTGAATAACGACCATGTTCATCGATAGAAAGCGCTTTCAAACTGAAGTGAAGATGATCGTTCGCCGCTGTTTTCGGTTCGGATACCAAATTGCAAGCGCTTAATGCTACTATTCCTACAAGACTGAGTACCAACGAGAGCAGAGATCGTTGAGTATTCATAGATGCTCCTATGGTGCTTGTTGATAAATACACCTCGCACTATAATTTAGGTATACCGCAAATAACGCTCACCCCACATTAATATTACATCTAAAGTACCAAGAAAACGTTATTTTTTAGAGAATACACCCTTTTTGCATCCTCTTTACACTTTACCAGAGAAATAAAATAATACAGACTTTGAGTGCACAAGCCCAGTCTCTGGCGCAGGAATGCCGAAATGTTGCTATACGCGCCGCATCTCACCAAGCCCTCACCGAGCCGTCAGCGTCGGGCCGACGCCAATCGCGTATAATAACGGCTCGGAAACCCGCGAACACCGTAGGTCAAAGACGTGTCCACACCGCAACACACAAGCGCAGTGCGCCGCTACGGGCCGCTGCTCGGCGTCCTGCTGCTGGGCCTCGCCCTGCGCCTGCTCCTGTGGGAGCGACTGCCGCGCATCGGCCTGATCTCCGATGAAGGCGAATATCTCTCAGCCGCGACGTGGTTTATTCACGGCCACGGCTTCAACTGGTATCACGATTATCTCTGGACGCGCGCGCCGCTCTACCCGCTCTTTATCGCGCTGCACCTGGCGCTGTTCGGCGAAACACTCACGCCCATCTACATCAGCCAAACCATCCTGAGCCTGCTCAACGTCACCCTGGTCTATGCGCTGGCCCAAAAGTGCGCGCCAACCGCGCCACGGCCCGTCGGCCTGGTCGCCGCCATGCTGATGGCGCTCTACCTGCCCTTCGCCACCTACACGCAGATGCTGCTCTCCGAGACGCTGTTCCTCACGCTCCTGCTGAGCAGTTTCCTGATGCTGACATATTGGCGACCGCAGCCATTGCTCGGCCTTGCGCTGCGCCCTCTGCTGCGGGCCGCTTGGCCGCTGATCGCCGCAGGCGTGCTGCTGGGCCTCACCACGCTCACCCGCTCGATCACGCTGATGTTCCTGCCGATCATCATGCTCTGGCTGTGGGGACGCCCGTTCGGGCCGCAGATGCTCCGCCGCCTGCTCGCCCCGATCCTGCTGGCCGCCTTCGCGTTCGGCACCATCCTGCCCTGGACCGTTTACAACAGCCGCATCTACGGCGGCCCGATCATCATCGACACCACCGGGCCGTTCAACCTGCTGTTGGGCGGACGCACCGCCGCCGATGGCAACCGCAACGATGCCGCTACCCGCGACTTCGTGCTGGCGCTGTTGGGGCAGAAGAATCCCGACACCATCACCAGCGCGCCCTGTGGCACGTCGCCCACACCGCTGCCCAACCAAGCTGCTCGCCAAGCCGCCATGTCGAGCGAGGCGATCTGCCTGATCTTGCGGCATCCGTTCGCCTTCATCAGCAAATCGCTGGTCGAACTGATCGATCTGTTTCAGATCAACTACACCGGCGCGGAGCGGCTTACCACCGGCTTCACCACCGGGCGCTTGCCCATCTGGTACGCGCTCAGCCTGTTCCTGCTCGATGACACCATCTACGTGCTGACGCTGCCGCTCGCACTACTGGGCTGGGCGCTGGCCCGCGCTCAGAACGCCAGCAAAACCACGCGCTCGTTGCACATCCTGCTGGGCCTGTGGTGCGCCTACAACGTCGCGCTGGCCCCGCTGCTGTTCGCGATCAACCGCTTCCGCCTGCCGCTGCTGCCGTTCGCCTTCATCGCAGCCGCCTACGCCCTGGTGCTGCTCGCGCAGGGCGACTGGAAGCTGTTGCGCAACCGCTGGGGCATGGCCTGGGCCTGCCTGGGGCTGGTGCTGTTCGTGATCGCCGCCTCGCCCTATGCCTACCTGTCGCCGACCAACCAAAACCTGCCATCCTACCTCGGCCCGTACCCATCGAGCCTCGCCAGCACCATCATCAGCATCGGCGAGCGCGACAACTACCTGCGCACCGAGCGGATTCGCGATGCCCTGCAGAGCGGCCAATTCGACGCCGTGCGCGAACTACAGGCCAGCGGCCCGCTCGCAATGGCACGCATCAACCAAAAAGCCGCCGATGTGCCAACCCTGATCAGCGCCCTGCTCGCCAGCCATCAAGGCCAACCGCAACAGGCGCTCGACACGCTGCCACCGCTCAGCAGCATCCTCAGCAGCAAAGATGTCGAAGCGATCGTTGTGCGGGGCGATGCGCTGCGCAGCCTGGGCCAGTACGACGAGGCCCGCGCTATGTTCGGTCGCAGCAGCCCGCAGATGCCCACCGGATTCGTCGATGACGCCAATCCCGTGCAATGGGCCTGGGACTGGCTCGCCCCCGCGCCGCTGCCCAATCAGCACCTCGATCTCGCGGGCGACCTCGACCTGGGCTACATTTCCGGCTGCTTCCTGGGCGAAGGCGATCCACAGGGCACCTTCCGATGGTGCACCGACGGCGCGCAACTGCGCTTCCCGCGCGCTGGCACGGGCGCGCCGCAAACCCTGGTGCTGCGGGCCGATGGCCGCGGTTGGCTCAACGGATGGCTGCCCGTGCCGCCCGTCCAGGTCTATCTCGGCGAACAACTGGCGGGCACGTTCACGCCCAGCCACACCGACGTGGCCGAATACAGCATCGCGTTACCAGCCGTCGCGCCCGGCGCCGACATCGTGATCACCCTGCGCACCCCCACCTTCGTGCCCGATGCCGCGCGCTACCTGAGCCAACAAGGCAGCCAAGTCGGCCAAGTGCAGGAACTCGGCGTGCGCCTCGATTGGGCCGAACTGCGCTAGACGCGCCTGGAGAGGAAACCCGTGTATCGCAGAATCGCCAACCACATCCCGCTCCTGCTCCTGATGCTGCTCGCATTGGGCCTACGGCTGCTGGTCTGGGACTGGCATCGGCTCTACGATCTCGGCGGCGACGAGCGCGAATACTTCAACCAAGCCATCACGCTGCTGCGCGACCGCCGCTACGTCGAACTGAACCTGATGCGCCCGCCGCTCTACACTGGCTTCCTGGCCGCCTGCATCTACATCATCGGCGATTCGGTCGTGCACCAGTTGCGCTTGGTGCAGGCGTTCATCAGCGCGCTCACCGTGCTGCCCGCCTACGGCTTGGCCTGGCGCCTGTTCGGCAGCCGCCCGATCGCCCTGGTGGCGGCGGCGCTGTTCGCCCTCAACTACACCCTGGCCAGCAACGCCACCGAACTGCTCACCGAGACGCTGTTCGTGTTTGGCTTGACCACCGTGTTCTGGCTGCTGCTGGAACCCTCGAACGCGCTGCCCCGCCGCTGGGCGCTACTCGCGAGTGTGCTAGCCGGGCTTGGCGTGGGCACATTGGCCCTGCTGCGCTCGGTGGCGCTGCCGCTGCTGCCGCTCGGCGCGGTGTGGCTGTTCCTGCAGCACAGCCTGAACGGCGCACCATCCCGCCGACGCCTCAGCATGCTCGTGCCCGCCATCCTGTTCGTGCTCAGCACGCTGATCGTGATCCTGCCGTGGACGGCCCGCAACTACCTCACCTACGGCGCGCCCATCCTGATCGACACTACCGGCCCCGAGAACCTGTGGCTCGACAACGACCCCGCCGGACGCGAAGCCGTCAAACAGCAGCTCTACGCCATGGGTCAAAACATGGCTGGTCGCCAACAGCTCGCGCTGGAGCGCGGCACCGCCGTCATCCTGGCCGATCCCGGGCGCTTCATCCGCAAAGCCTGGGGCGAGGCCACCAAATTCTTCGCGCTGGAATACTTCGACGACATGCGCCAGCGCCAAGCGATCTGGATTCCGCCGCTGGAAGTGTGGTTACGGCTACTGCTGGGCGATGCGCTCTGGCTCGTGTTGCTGTTGGGCGGCGTGCTGGGGTTCTGGTTCGCGCCGCTCGTGCGCACGCCCACTGCCACCAACCGCTGGCAAACATTCGGCCAACGCCTGGCCCTCACCGACCCGCGCTGGCTGATGGTGCCGTGGGTGCTCTACACGCTGCTCACCGCGCTCATCTTCCACGTCGAACTGCGCTACCGCCTGCCGATCTACCCCGCGCTGCTGGGCTACGCGGCCTGGTTGCTCTCGCGATTACCGCGCATCCGCCGTTCACCGCCGCAACCACTCCGTGTGATGCGACCAGTGCTAGCGACTTGCACGGTGCTGCTCATCCTCGGCTTACTGCTCCTGCACCGCCCCTATCCGTCGGAAGGTTGGATGCTGGCGAATAAACACCTGCGCTTGAGCCAAGCCGAGCGGGCGCTGCAACGTGGCGATGGCCCAGCCGCAGAACGCGCCGCCCGCGCCGCCCTGAGTCATGATCCAGCCTCGGCCCTGGCGCAGGTGGCTCTCACACGGGCCGCGCTGGTGCAAGGCGACCTCGCCGCTGCCCGTGCCACCGCCGATGCCGCCATCGCAGCCCTGCCCGCACACCCACAGGGCCACCTACTGCGTGGTGCGCTGCTACGCGCCGAAGGCGACCTACAAGCCGCCCGCAGCGAACTCGCCTACGAACGCGCCTCGCGCGAGGATCTGCAACGCTGGGCGCAGCACTCCTTCGCGCCGCTCGGCCCACCGCCGAGCGACATAGCGGTCGGCGCGGGGCTCGACCTCGGCTTTGTGCGGGATTTCTGGCTGCCCGAGCCGGAGGGCTTCCGCTGGAGCACCGCCGAGTCGCACATCGCCCTGACGGCCCCACCCGACGCCAAACAGCTTGTGGTGCGCGTCGGCTCCGGGCGACCAGCTAACGCGCCGCCCGTCGAGCTTCAGGTGCTCGCCAATGGTGCGTTGCTCGGCACCCTGACGCTCACCAGCGCACCAGCCGACTACACGCTGCCGATCAGCGTCGCGCCCGGCCCGCTTGAGATCACCCTGCGCAGCCCCACCTTCCGCCCGCGCGACTACGACCGCGCCAACCCCGACGATCGCAGCGTGGGTGTGATGGTCTACAACGTTGCGCTGCAGCCCTAGCACCCACGCTCGCCGCGTCACCTCACGCGCCGTTGCTGGTTGAAGATCTCGTACAGCACCAGGCTGGCCGCCACCGAGAGGTTCAGCGAATCGCCCCGACCGACCATCGGGATGCTCACCGTCTGTGTGCAGAGCGCCAAGCCCGCCGCCGATAGCCCACGCGGCTCGTTGCCGATCAGCAACACCAACGGCAATCGGTAGGCGACCGCCTGGTAATCGACGCTGGCGGCTGGCGACGTGCCGACCGCCGTACAACCGTACTCGTTCAGCCAAGCGGCGAACTCGGCCAACGAGGCGCGTATCAACGGCTGCGCGAACACCGCGCCCAAGCTCGCCCGCACCGCCGTAGGATCGTATGGATCGGAGGTGTTGCCCAGCAGTACCACACCCGCGCAGCCGACCGCCTCGCAGGTGCGCAACACCGCGCCCAAATTGTTCGGGTAGTGGATCTCCTCCAGCGCCACCCACAGGCCGTGGCCCGGGTGCGTATGCGCCAACGAGTGCCAGCGCTGACGCACCACCGCGCCCAAGCCCTGCGCCGATTCCTTCGTCGCCAGCGTCTCGAACACCTCGGCGGTGACCTCCAGACAATCGACGCCCCGTTGAAGCTGCTCGTGCAGCAGATCCTGCGCGACGCGGCTGGTGAGCAACTCCGGCGCGACCACCAACTGCTCGATCTGCGCGCCGTACTGCACCGCCGCCATCACATGGTGAATACCATCAACAAACGCCAAACCGGTGCGCTGGCGCTCCTTCCGCTGGCGCAACTCGCGTATCGCTTTAATGCGAGGATTATTGCGGCTCGAAATGGAGCGCGCGATCGATCTACAAAACATCTGCGGAGCCATAGGGCCTCCTTTTCGTCTGCTGCTTCGGCAAGCGTTTCCTCGACACCGATACACAGCAGGCGCAGCACGCCCACGGCAAGAATCAAAAAGCCGCGGGCGTGTACTACGCCCGCGGCTGTTCTTCTACGTTTCGCTGATCTAGCTGAAATAACGCTGGAACATGGGCATAGTACGCCTATGTCCAGCGGTGCCTACAGTAACGTATGTGGCGCCTTTCTGGCGGAAATTACGATGCGTATGCAGTTGGAGCATCACTGACATCATCACAAACAAACATCCAGCTCGATGAACCGTGCGCCAATCCGCACAAGATAAGCCTATCACAGCCATGTAGCCTCGGTCAATCGGTCGTTCATCCGTCTTTCGGGGGATATTTATGCAGAGCGAAGGGGAGCATCATCAAACGGCTGGAGCAACTGGGAAAAAAGGGGTGTGTCCTGGCTAGAGAAAGGAATGGCTCACCATCACGTGCTGGTAGCAAGCCACCATCCCTCAGACCAGGACAGCTAACTTACTGTAACATTGCATGACGCAAAAGTGAATAGGAACGAGGGTTACACACAAGACGGTACCTATACTTATATGCATTTAGCCCTACAGTCCTAGTAGGTCGAATTGTTCGTTTCGAGAGGTGTAGATCGCTTTATTTCCGATTAGGCATATTTGGCATAGGAATGCCGTAGATATGACCTGCTATCAACCATAAAAGATATATGATATACGCCATTTTCCAGCAAAAGAACGTCACCTTTTCAAGCAATAGGAACCGCACACTTCAACCGCTTTCATGAGGCCACAACTACATCCATATACAAATATTTTGCATACAGAAATAATAGAATGGTCGCACTTCTGAGACGAACCAACAAGCAACTTCCCGCAAAAAGGTTTAAATTCAATCACAAAAGATCAGAGATGATCACGTAATAGCATGATTCCGATCACTTTTACTAATATACTTTCCATTGAGAAACAGTTACATTTATAACAGAAACAGCGAACAGCACTCGTTCCTTTTCGTTTTACAGTTCTTTCGGATTTTACCCGATTCAACTCACGTATTTCATCTCTCGATAAGGAGGTTGTCAACCGTTTTATTCTTGCATCGGCCATAATTTAATCTCGATCGATCATTGCGACTCATGTAAGGTGGTGAAATAGGCTCGAATCGTAGAAACGATGGTGCGATTTGCAGCATTTCTACACCTGTATTTAAACGCTTTTGTAGTAGAAATATTTCCTTCCTTTTCCTTGACTTCATGAGCGCATATTGTTATGATCGATTCACCAATGTTCCATTGTGTTTGGTAGCCGTCCGTGAGTCTTTCAACGTATCGGTCGTCCTTGTAATCCAACACTAAAACATGCTCCACGCCGAACATGAAGATGTTTCACACGATGGCCTGATCGCTGACATTCTCACACCGTTGATTGTCGCATCGGCACTTTTTGCACTGCTCACACTGGCATTAATCGCCGGTTCGAGGAGTGACGTTGGCATCTCCAGTTTCATCTTTCCCGCAATCCTGCTGCTCAACACACTCATCGCACAACAGGCGCAACAGCATAACAAACTCTTCTTTGCAGCCACACTGATGTCGTATACGATTGGCCTATTGCCGATCTTTACGGTTTTTACCCATAGTCCTTCCAGCAATTCGATCATGTTCATTGCGCCCCTGGGTGTGTTGCTTGGCACGTTGATTCTGCCGTTCCGTGTGGGCTTTACGATCGCGGGCATCGGCATCGCCATGCTGATCGTATCGATCTTCATGAACCCAACAGTCGCGCTGTTATCACAGGCCCTGTTGATCCTGCTTCTGTTGGGGTTTGGGGCTTTGGGCTGCTGGGCCAGCGATACGATCTTGGGCACGATCGCTTGGGCCCTCGATACATCGGCCAAATCCGAGCGACGCGAGAAACTGCTACGCCAGACGCAACACGAGTTGCAAGAAGCGATCTACGAACGAGAGCGCCTGAACAACGCCATGCAGATCACTAACCGTGATCTTGAAGCGGCGCGCGCAGCTGCCGAGGCGGCGTATCAATCGAAATCGAGCTTTATGGCTCGGATGTCGCACGAGCTGCGCACTCCGCTGAACTTGATCATCGGCTTTAGCAACGCAATGCTGGAGCATCCCGAGATGTACGAGATGCAACCGCTGCCCGAGATATACCAGGCCGATATCAGCGCTATCCGCGCCAGTGGCCAGCATCTGCTCGGCCTCATCAACGATATCCTCGATCTTGCCAAAGTGGAGGCCGGACGGCTTGAGCTTCACAAAGCACCGTTCCAGATCGAAGCGCTGCTGGAAGAAATGTACAAGACGGCTGGAGCGCTGCTGCTCAACCGTCCTGTGGTGCTAACGCGCGATTGGCCCTCTCCGCTTCCGACGATTGTTGCCGACGAGACGCGGATACGCCAAGTGTTGCTGAACCTCATCTCGAATGCCAGTAAATTTACCGACGAAGGCGAAATCTCCCTCGGTGCCAGGGCGAACGATAAGGAGGTATTGATTTGGGTGCGCGATTCAGGCATCGGTATCGCGCCGGAGGATCAAGTTCGCATGTTTGGTGAGTTTGAGCAGGCCGAAAGCGACGATAGCCGCCAACGGGGCGGTACAGGGCTCGGCCTTTCGATCTGTCGGTGGCTCGTTGAAATGCACAACGGGAAAATTGGTCTCGAAAGCACACCAGGTATTGGTAGCACTTTTTTCTTCACTCTTCCGCTCAATGCCGAAACAACCTACTCTCACCCTACTAAACCAACGGCGGAGCCTGTAGACAACTCATATGCAGAGTTGCACACGATGTAAAGGAACTTGATACTATGGCCAGTATCCTACTTGTGGACGATGTCTTCATTGCTCGTTCCATGGCCGAGCGAGTCCTACGCTATGTCGGCGGTTACACCGTTCAGTCAGTTGGGAGTGGCAAAGAAGCAATCGAGGTCGCACAAAGCAATCCACCAGATTTAATCGTGCTCGATATCAGCATGGCTCAAATGGATGGCATCACCGCGCTGCGCGAACTCCGCCAGTGCGGCATTGGCTGTCCAGTTATCGCATTCACCGCCCGCGTCGAGCGGACCCCAGGCGAATTCGTCGCTCAAGGGTTCAGCGCCTACGCTTCAAAAACAGGAGATCTCAAGGATCTGCTGAATACGGTGCGAGGAGTGCTTAAAGGAGCGCAGAGGAATTAAATGCAAGAAGCTGAGGGTTTGGGCAATACACAACCATCTAGTGTGCTACAACTGCACCTCACCCGCGTCCTCCAGCTCACTAGCAGATGTTCAGAAACCAAGACCTCTCGCAGTTCAAACACAACGCTCGGAAGCGAACGCATACCAATGCACGCTTCCGAGCGTCATTCCTATGTCTCGCTGGCCCGCTAGTACGAACGGATCAGCGTTCGCACCAACTCCGGCGCGCGGCCCACATACCCCTCGGGCGTCAGGGCGCGCAATTCATCCTTCACACTCTCGGCCACGTCCAACGTCTTGATGAAGGCGTGCAAGCTCTCCAACGTGAGCGCCTTGCCCCGCGTTAAGCTCTTCAACACCTCGTACGGCTCCGGGTAGCCCACGCGCCGCAGGATCGTCTGCACCGCCTCGGCCAACACCTCGGGGTGCGCCCGCAGGTCGTCCAACAACCGCCCGTGATCCACCGAAACCTTGCTCAAGCCCTTGATCAAGCGGCGGTAGGCGAACAAGCTGTGCCCAAAGCTCACGCCCACATTGCGCAGCACGGTGCTATCCGACAGATCGCGCTGCAGCCGCGAGATCGGCAACTTGCGGCTGAAGAACTCCAGCAGCGCGTTCGCCAAGCCCAGATTGCCCTCGGCGTTCTCGAAGTCGATCGGGTTGACCTTGTGCGGCATCGTCGATGAGCCGACCTCGCCAGGCTTGGGCGCCTGCACCAAATAGCCATCGCTGATGTAGCGCCACATATCCTGCGACATATCGATCAAAATGGTGTTGAGGCGCTTGAGCGCGTCGAACAGCTCGGCCAGCGAGTCGTGCGGCTCGATCTGCGTGGTGAGCTGCACCGGCTCCAAGTCGAGCGAGCGCACAAACGCCCGCCCAAACGCCAACCAGTCGATATTCGGCAGCGCTGCAACGTGAGCAGCGTAGGTACCCGTCGCACCGTTGAGCTTGCCCGTCAGCGAAACGGTCGCCAGTTGCGCGTGGGCGCGCCGGAAACGGGACACGAACACCGCCAACTCCTTGCCCATCGTCGTGGGGGTGGCGGGTTGGCCGTGGGTGCGTGCCAACATCGGCGTGGAGGCCTCGCGCAGCGCCAACTCCTGCAGCGCTCCGCCAAGCTCGGTCAGCGCGGGCAACAGCACCAAATCGCGAGCCTCGCGCACCATCAAGGCATAAGCCAGGTTGTTCACATCCTCCGAGGTCAGCGCGAAGTGCACCGCCTCGCTCCACTCCGACAGCCCCAACTTGCCGATCTGCTCACGAATCCAGTACTCCACGGCCTTCACATCGTGGTTGACCTTGCGATCCCACGCCGCGATCGCCTCGGCATCCTCACTGCGAAACGCGCGGTACAAGCCGCGCAGTTCGCCCACAGCCTGCGGCGTCAATTGAGGGATGAAGTCAATCTCACGGGCCTTTGCGAGGAAGATCAAATACTCAATTTCAACACGAACGCGATAACGGAACAGCGCCGCCTCGCTAAAAAAAGCTTCGAGCTTCTCCACCTCAGGGCGATAGCGCCCATCGAGCGGGGAGAGGGCCTTGAGAGAGTCGTTCATACAATGTCTCCATGTGTGACAGATGTATGTGCATCATACCACATGCGATTGTGTGATCATTCGCGCCCAAAAACAAAGACGATCATCCAACCTACAACGCCGCAACAGTGTAACACCAGCTTTTTTTGGGGAAGAAAAAGGCCGCCAGCGCCCCAACTCCCGTCGCTACGGGCAAACAACGTCGTGCACAACGTGTGCGCGCTCGGACAGATGTGGCGCTTCGCGCCAAAACGCGCGCCGCCCTACTCGCGGACGCGCATCGCACACACAAAGCCCTCCAAAGCAGTGCAATGGAGGGCTTCGCAAAACATAGCATACCATCGACAACAGCGCCTACGACTGGCGATAGCCCAACAAGCGCAGCGCGTTCAACACCACCACGATCGTGCTGCCCTCGTGCAGCACCACCGCCGCACTCAATTGCACCACGCCCAGCACCGAGGTCAGCAGCAGCAGCGCGATCACACCCAGCGACACGCCCAAGTTCTGGCGGATGATCGCACGGCTGGCGCGGCTCAATCCGACCGCAAAGGGCAACTTGCTGAGGTCATCGCCCATCAGCGCCACGTCGGCGGTCTCCAGCGCCACCGCCGTGCCCGCACCGCCCATCGCAATGCCGACCGTCGCGCTCGCCAGCGCCGGAGCATCGTTCACACCATCGCCCGCCATCGCGATCTGGCCGTACTTGCCCTGCAACTGCTTGATCGCTGCAAGCTTATCCTCGGGCATCAGTTCGGCCCGCACATCGGTCAGGCCGACCTGCCCAGCAATGCGCTGCGCCACATTGGTGTTATCGCCCGTGAGCATCACCAAGTGCTTCACGCCGAGCTCGCGCAGGCGCTGCATCGTTTGGCTCACCCCGCTGCGCGGCGCGTCGGCCAAGCCCAGCACACCCATAATGCGCTCGCCCTGGCTGATCGCCATCGTGCTGCGACCCGTCTGCTCAAGTTGCGCAAAGACCTCGGCCAACTGCGGGTTCTCGCCGAACTCTTCCTCGAATAGCTTCAGCGAGCCGACCAACACGGGCAGGCCATCCACGGTGCCCCGCAGACCGCGCCCGGGGATATTCTCGACCTGCTCGGCCAGCGGCAGGGTCAACTGCTGAGCCTGCGCCGCCTTGACCACAGCCTGCGCGAGCGGGTGATTGGACTGCTGCTCGACGGCTGCCGCGATGCGCAATAGCTCGGTGGCGTCGCTGCCGCTCAGCGGCAGCGTATCGGTGACGCTGAAACGCCCCTCGGTGATCGTGCCCGTCTTATCGAAGCCGATCGCCTCGATCGCACCCAGGTTTTCGAGATGCACACCGCCCTTGATCAGCACACCATTGCGGGCGGCCTGCGCGATGCCCGCGAGCACCGTGGCGGGCGTGCCCAGCGCCAGGGCACAGGGCGAGGCGGCCACCAACAGCAGCATCGCGCGGTAGAAGCTGTCGGTCAGCGGCATCCAGCCCACCAGCGGCGGCACAACCGTCAGCAACACACAGGAGAGCAGCACGACTGGCACGAACCAGGCGGTGAAGCGCTGCGTGAACTGCTGCGTGGGACTCTGCTGGCTCTGCGCCTCGGCCACAAGCTGCATAATGCGGCTGAGCGTGTTGTCCTGCGCTAACTTCGTCACGCGGATGTCGAGCGCGCCAGCTTGGTTGATGGTGCCAGCAAACACTTGGTCGCCGGGCTGCTTGCCCACGGGAACGCTCTCGCCCGTGATCGGGCTTTGGTCGATGGTGCTGTGGCCGCTGACGATCTCGCCATCGACGGGCAGGCGGTCGCCGGGGCGCACCACAACCACATCGTCGATGCGCACATCCTCAACGCTCAGTTCCACAATCGCGCCGTTGCGCTTGACGCGGGCGCTGGTGGGCATCAAATCGCCGAGCGCGTTAACGGCATTGCGCGCCCGATCTAGCGCGTAGTGCTCGCCAGCGTGGCCCGAGCTGAACAGGAACAGCAGGAACGCGCCCTCGGCCCATTCGCCCAGGATGGCGGCACCCGCAGCGGCGGCCAGCATCAACACATCGGTGTCGAACTTGCCCTTGAGCAGGCCCGGAATGGCGTGTGTGCTGACATCGTAGCCGCCAGCGATGTAGGCCAGCGCGTAAAAGACCAGTGCAACGCTCGAAGCCATGCCCAGGAAGTTCTCGCCCACCCAGCCGATCAGCAGGAAGAGTCCGGCCAGCGCCACCAGGATGATCGTCCAGCGCTCCTGCATCCAATGCGGCAGGAAGGTCGGCGCGCTGCCGTGATCGTGGCCGTGGTCGTGCCCGTGCGCGTGGCTGTGGGCGTGCGCGTGACCGGGCGCATGGGTGTGGGTGTGAGCGTACCCGTGATCGTGGGCGTGGGCATGCTCGGCGCTGCCGCCAACCAGGGCGGGCACAGGCAGGCGTGCGCCCATTTGGCGGATGGCCTGCTCGATGGAGGAGCGCTCGATGCGCTCGCTATCGTAGGCGATGAAGATCAGGCCAGCCGCGTAGTTGGCGTTAGCGTGCAACACACCGGGCAGCGCCGCAAGAGTCTGCGTGAGCGAATCGGCAGCATCGGCGGAGGTGAGCCCCAGGAAGGGGATCTGCTCGTGGCGGTAGCGCTGGCTGACGGTCGCGCCCATCTCGCTGGCGAGGTGCTGCACCTGCGCAAGGTTGATGCGGTTCGGGTTGTAGTGTAGGCAGAGTTGGTCGCCGCCCTCGTTCGAGACGATGTGAGCTTTTTCGATGCCTTTGTTCGCCAACAGGCGATCGGTGAGGTGGCAGATACAATCGTCGCTGGCTTCGATATCGGGCAGCACCAGAGAAAGATTAAGTTGAATGGTGTTACTCACCGCAATGTCCTTTCTATGGGCTTTCGACAGACTGAGCTCTGGTGCTGAGATTCCTTCGCAATAACGTCTGTCGTGGTGGCGTTGCACGCTTCCTAATGCGTTCGCTGATTGATACCTCTGCTCAACAATTGAACAATTGAGCAACTATTCATATGTTACCACGCGAACAGCAGTTTGTCAACAGGTTTTTTGGAGAATCTGCGGGCATTGAATGGCGTTGCAATGCGCAGAAAGGCATTGAGCGCTGCGGCTCCAGCACGCGCGCGTTTTGGCGCGTTAGCGCCACCCTGCCCGAGCGCGCAGACGTTGGACACGACGGAGGTTGTTACGTAGCGACGGGCATTGAGGTTGCCGACGCGACCTTTTCCCAAAACCAACGGCGCTGATGCAGTACGGCGCGACAACACTGCGGCAAACTTGACGGGGGTTCGGGGTTCGGGTACAACATGGCGTTAGGAATGCTATGCGATGTGTACGATGACAGTGCGATTTGGGGATATGCTTTGGAGCGGCCAGATGCGACGGAACTGGTGCGGTATCGGGATGTTGCCGATGCTGCTGGTGCTGGTTGCGCTGCGTTTGGGCGACCCGTTCGCGTGTTTAACGCACTGTTGGCTCTGGTTGCAGGCCGCTTCGGAGCACACGCGAGTTACGGATCAGCCGTCGCTGGTGCATAGCCATTCGCTGGTGGTGCAGCCGAGGACGGTTGTTTATTCGCCGTGCATTCAGGTGAGCCAGGGAGCGCCCGATCTGCCGAGCGCGCCACTGTCGATGTCGTCTCACGAGCATTGGGCGGCGTTGATGCCGTTCACGTTTTTGGTGGTGGTGTTGATGGTGATGCCGCTCGCTGTGTTGGTGTCCCACCAGATTCGCCAGCCGACCTTCCCCCCACTATTGCGACCTCCAATAATTGCTGCGTAATTCTTTGGTTCGCGTGTTGTTTGGCTAGGGGATACGTCTGTTGCGTGTTGGCGTTTCCTCAGCAAATTCGTATCCAAAAGAAGGGCAGCATATTTATAATGAAACAGAGCAAGCATGCTCGTAAGCGCTCCAAGCCAGGAGCGACACGAAATTTGGTGATCGGCGCTGTGTTTGTGGCGATGGTTGCGCTGGTGGTTTTCAATTTGATGGGCAACCGCTCGCGCACGACATCCGCCGATCCGACGGATGTGAAGTTAGTGGCGCGCGGTCAGGTGGTCTACCAATCGCACTGCGCTTCGTGTCACGGCGCGAATTTGGAGGGCCAGCCCGATTGGCAGCAGCCGCGCCCGGATGGCACGTGGCCCGCGCCACCGCACGATCCCTCTGGCCATACCTGGCACCATAGCGATGAGTCGTTGTTTGCGACGACGAAGTTCGGTGGGCAGGCGACAGCGCCAGTCGGCTATAAGAGTACGATGCCCGCGTTTGGCGCGGTATTGAGTGACGATGATATTTGGGCGGTGCTGGCGTACATCAAAAGTACGTGGCCTCCCGAAGTTCTGGCTGCCCAGCAGGCTGGGCACCAATAGGGATGATTATGAAGCCTGTTGCTTTTCGTGTGTCCCGATGGGCGCACCCATCACACTGGTTGTTGCCGCTGTTGCTCGTGGTGTTGCTGTTGCCCTCGCAGGTGCTGGCGCACAGCGGCCACGGCCCGGCGAATACGCAGACGTTCACACAAACGGTTGGCCCCTACGAGTTGGCCGTGACGGTTGAGTCGCCGTTCGTGGTGCCTTCGACGGTGTATCTGACCTCGGTGCCGCAGTTCGATTTCGGTGAGGCGCTGATCACGTACCGCGCCGCGCCCCGTGGGCAGTCGTTCCCCGCCGAACCCGTCGCACAAGTGAAGACGATCCCCAATGTGAAGATGCTGTACTACAGCGAGTTCGAGGTGGATCGCGACGGCGATTGGGATCTTGAGGTGACGGTGGAGGGGCCGCTTGGCAAAGGTACGGCGCGTGTCCCCTTCACGATCGAGGTCCAACCCTTCTCTGGGACGAGCATTGCGTTGATCGTTTCGCTGAGCCTGTTGGTGCTGCTGATGATCATCAGCATTATCACGGGCTTGAGCTTCCAGCGCGCACAGCGCCCGATGCCGAAGTGGCTGAATTGGACGTTGTCGCAGAGCGTGGTTGTCTGTGTGGTGTTGGCGATTGTGTTCGGTATTCAGCAGTTCAACGCGCAGGTCCAGGAGGCGCGGGCGATCGCGAATCCCAGCCTGACGAGTTACGGCAGGCCGCATGTGAACGCGGTGTTGACCACTGTTCCTGCTCTGCCGGAGGCGGGGAAGCCTTTCACGTTGACGATGGATCTAAGCGATGGTTCGACGGGGTTGCCCGTTGAGGATATTATCACGCACCACGATGCGCTGATGCACTTGATCGTCGTGGGTGGCGGTGGCGCTGACTTCCAGCATGTGCACCCCGCGCGGGTGGCGCCGGGCCGCTACGAGATGGTGCTGGTGCCGCAGTATTCCGGCACGTACACGGCGTATATCGAGATCGAGCGCCAGGCGAGCGGCACGCAACTGGTGTTGCGCACGTTCGAGGTGGGTGGCTCGGTGGCCGCTCCCGAGGTGAATCCTGGCGGGTTGGGCCAGCGCCAGATCAACGGTTTGGATATTACACTGACTTCGTCGCAGGAGAACCTGGTGGCGGGCAAGCAGACCACGTTATCGTTCGAGTTCAGCCAGAACGGTCAGCCTGTGATCGATCTGCAGGGTTGGCTGGGCATGGCGGGCCACTTGATCGCGATGAGCGACGACGCCTCGACGATCGCGCACGTGCACGCCGCCGAGGCGATGATGCCGAGCGATCCGGTGTTGGCTTCTGGCACGGTGTTCGGGCCGAAGATCAGCTTTGTGTACACCTTCCCGCAGTCGGGCCATTATCTGCTGTGGGCGCAGTTTAGGCATAACGACGAGATTATCACGCTGCCGTTTGAGCTAACGGTCGAGTGATCTGGTGTGTTGGTGACATGACGCATCCGACGCTCTCGCAGCTGTACGTTTAACTGGAATGCTTCAAAGTTGATGAATACTGTAGGCAGCCGAATCGACGCGGCTGCCTACGATATTACAAGGAGTCTATGATGCGGTTTTTGCTTCCGTTGCTGAGCCTGTTGCTGGTGGTATTGGTTGCGTGTGGCTCGTCCACCATCGTGCAGACCACTCAGACCGAGAGCTATAAAGTGCAGATGACGCTGGATCGGGCGGCGCTGGGCGACCGCACCATCATGTTTGAGATCAACGATCTGGGCGGTTCGCCGATCAGCGACGCCGAGGTGATTGTGGCGCCAGTGATGCGCGATATGGGTATGGCCTCGCCAGAGATGCCAGCGACGATGGTGGCACCTGGCCGCTACGAGGTCAAGGGCAGGCCGTTCTCGATGCTGGGCATCTGGGAGTTCGATGTGCGCATCGGCGTGAACGGCAACGAGCAAGTGGCCACGTTTAAGTTTGAGGTGCTGGAGTCGTAGCGCCGTTGCACCAGTGCAAGGTGTTGCGCAGCAGCGTTTGGAAGCTCGGATGCAGCCAACCCTCTAGATTGTGGCTCGGTGTGAGCACGGCGACGCGACCCGCGCCCTCGTGGCGTGTCCACCCCGCTGGTTGCGAGCCGTGCTCGGAGTGCGCGGTCAGGAACACATCGGCATCGGTGGCGTCGAACGCCATCATGTAGTGCTCGTCGGTGAGCGTGTAGGGCTGCACGCCTGCGCAGAGTGGGTGTTCCGGCTTCGGCATAATGGTGACGGGGCACTGCGGCGGGTGGCTAAGGAACACGCCACCCAACAGCGCCCGCAGAATATGGGCATCTTGGTAGCTCGCCGTGCCGGAGTGGACGGCCAGCAGGCCGTTGCCGCGCCGCACATAGTCGCGGAAGGCCAGTTGCACGGCTTCATCGACCCACGGGCTGTCATCCTGATGAGAGTAGTTGTTCGATTTGGTCAGCACCACAAGCGGGTATTGGGCCATACGCTCGGGCGACCAATCGCTGGCTTGCTCGATCACATCGAACACAAAGGGATCCTCGCCAAGGGCAGCGAACCCTGCACGGGGAGTGGCAGCGGGGTGCCAATGGTCGTCGCACAGCACCAGGGTAGGGATGGGCATAGTGTAGCTTCCTTGTTGGCGCGTCGGCGCTACCAGGGCCATTCATGGCCCCGCCAATCGCGCATCACGAGGCGATCCTCATCTTCTTCCGAGAGATTATTGAGAAAATAGGCCAACGCGGGCACGGCGGCTTCTTCCGGTTCGAGTTCGGCCTGCTCGTTTTTGGTGCCCCGCATGTACGAGCGCACCCACCCCGGGTGATACACGCGGAATGTGAAGCCAGCCGGACGCAAATCGTTGAACATCAGCCGTATGCCCATGTTCAGCGCCGCCTTCGACATACAGTAGCCGTACCAAGAGGTGCGCTTGCTAGTGCCGATGCTGCCCGCCTCCGACGAAACGAAGCAGAGCCGCCTCAGGCCGCCGCGCTCCATCAACGGCAGCAACGCCTCCACCGTGCGCAGCGCGCCGAGCGCGTTAACATCGTACAGCCGATGCATTTCGTCGTAATCCTGCGCTTCGCGGATGGTGCGCAGCATACTCGGCGAGTTCACGCCAGCGTTGTTGATCAGCACGTCGAGATGCTCGACCTGATCGGCGATGATGCGAGCGGCACCCTGCACCGATACGAGCGAACCGATATCAAGTGGAATAATGTGGAGTGTATCGGGGTACTGTTGCTGAAGGGCGTCGAGTTCGGGCCAATCGGGCATGTATTGGCCTGCAAACACGCGCCACCCCTGCGCGAGGAGTCCGGCGGCGAGCGCCTGACCAAGGCCGCGATCCGCGCCGGTGACACAAACAGTTCGTTTGATCGACATGGGTCATCCACCATTCTGAACACGCGAACGTGGCGGGGCGGTATCACTCGTCTTGCAGCGCGTAATACACCGCCTGATGCACAACCGCGCGGAAGCGTCCCCAATCGGCCCAATCGCCGTGGATCTCCTCATCGAAACGTGATTCGATGGTATCGAGGGTTTGGGCGAGTTCCAACAGTTCGGCAGGCTCCACTTCGCGGAACGCGCCGATTCGCTCGCCAGGATCGTGTACCGTCAGTTCGCCACCGCGCTCATCGAGCAGGAAGGCGAAGGTGGCGAAATGATACACCGCCTGTCCCACAGGAAGTTGATACTCGATGACCGCCAAAAAACGCTGAACTTCGACATCGAGGCCGGTTTCCTCGGCCACCTCGCGCTGAAGCGCCTCGAAGAGCGACTCGCCGTGGTTGACGCCGCCCGTCAACAGGCGAAACGCGCCAGCGGGGTAGAAGGTTTTGATGGCGGTGATCAGTTTCCCGTTGGTGCGGCGCACCACCATGCAGACCTCGCCGAAGCGATCTGACCGATTGAGGGGATCGAACACGCCACCTGAGAGCACGGTTTGGATGCGACGCGGCTCGCCATAACGAAGGCTGAGTTCGCGGATCTCATCTTCGACAGCCTGAGTAAGCATACGTTCACTCGCTTGCGCCTCACGGCGGCGTGGCCGTTCAGCGCCTGACAGTTGCGATCAAACCGTGGGCGAACAGCGACTCGCCGCGCTTCCCGCTTCGAATTGCGTTACGGCGCGGATTGTGGGCAAACGATGAGCAATGCAGAGGGCTGCGCCTTCACCGAGATTGTACCACATGGGCTGCTTATGCGTTATCGGCGAGCGGCAAGAAGATCGTGAACGTGGTGCCCTCACCCTCCTGACTCTCGACCGTGATGCGGCCCTTGTGCAGCCCAACGATCTCCTTAACGACGTAAAGGCCCACACCCATGCCGCTGATATGCAGCGGATCGGCGTTGGAGGCGCGGTAGAAGCGCGAGAAAATATGGGGCAGCGACGCTTTGGGGATGCCAATGCCGCGATCCGAGACGCTCAAGCGGGCCTCGTGCAGGCTTTGCTGTAGGGCGATGGTGATCGTGCCACCCAACGGGCTGTACTTGACCGCGTTCTGGATCAAGTTTTGAATCACCTGTTCGAGGCGCAATTCATCACCAACGATCAGAATCGGATGCTCGGGCGGCATATACTGGATGGTATGCATATCGAGCGCCGATTGCACCTCCTGAATGGTGCGCTGGCACAACTCATCAAGATTAAACTCCTTGAGATCGATGCTGAGTTGGCCCATCTGCAGGCGCGAGAGATCGAGCAAGGCGGAGATCATGCGGTTCAAGCGCAGCGCTTGATTGTTGATGATCTGCAGCGAGCGCATATCGCGTTGGTTCAAGTTCTGCTCGCGCTGAGCGCGCCGCATCATCAGTTGCGCGTTACCGAGCAGCGAGGTGAGCGGCGTCTTGAGCTCGTGCGAGGCGACCGAAAGGAACACATCGCGTGTCTGAATGGCCTCTTGCGCCTCCTCATACAGCCGAGCGTTCTCAATGGCCAACGCGGCGCGGCGGGCGATCTCCTCCACCAGTTCGACATCCACGGAATCGTAGCGCCGCCCCGAATCGGCGATCGCCAGGGTGAGCGCGCCGAGCACATGGTCGCGCACCCGCAGCGGCACGCAGATGTACGAGGAGAAGCCAAGTTGCTTAGCAATACGAAAAAGAAGCTCGTCGCACGTGGCTTCGCGGAGCATCTCATCGCTCACATCGTTGTAACACTCCGTTTGACCGGAGCGCAGCACCGCCAAGACCATATACCGAGGCTGCAGGTTGATCGGCTGAATCTCGGGGGTGGATTCCAGCAGTGTGGCACGGCTCGGATCGCGATGGATGAAGCCGAGCCGCTGTATGGTATTCTCATCCCGCAAAATATGAATGACGCTCCAATCGGCCAACTTCGGCACCATCAGGCTCGTGATCTGCTTGAGGGTAACCTCATAATCGAGCGAGAGCGCCAAGATATTGCTGATTTCCGATAAGAATTGCTGATTCTCCTCGGCCCGCTTACGTGCGGTGATATTCATCGAGATGCCGCGCATACCGATGAGTTCGCCGTTCTCATCGAAGATAACGACCGATTGCGCCTCGATCCAGAACATCTGTTGATCCTTAGTGAGCCAACGGAACTCGATGGTGCCGCCCTTGCGCGACTTCACCATATTGGTTAATTCAATCACTACCCGTCTACGATCATCGGGATGCATGATCTTCAGCCAAAAATGCGGCGTATTGAACCACTCCTCGATGGGATAGCCCAATAAAGTTTCGGCGTAGTTACTCACGAAATAAACCTGGAGGACGTTCGGCTCATCGGTGGTGAGCGCCTCCCACACCACACCGGGCACCGTGCTGATGATCGTATCGAGTCGCTGACGTTGGGATTGGATCTGCGCATTCAGCCGCGCCAATTGCAGTTCGGCGAACCTCCTCGTGCTGATATCGCGGAACACCAACACCACGCCGATATCCTCGCCGTTACTACTGTGGATGGGCGCAGCGCTGATGTCGATCGGGAGTGGTTCGTCATTCTGAGGCACCAGGAGCGCGTGGTTCAGGTTCAGGATGCGGTTCTCGCGCAGCACTATCGCGCTGATGTTCTCAAGCCGATCGCCGGTCGTTTCATCGACGATATAAAACAGATCCTCAAACTGCGTACTACCTGTGCCGTGGCTCTTGTTGATCAACCGCTCGGCAACCGGGTTGGTGAACGTCACCTGGCCGTGCGTATTCATCGCCACCACAGCATCGCCGATGCTCGATAGCACACCTTGGAACCAATCGCGTTGCATTTGCGCCTTTTGATGGAGCAACTGGTTATCGACGACCAAACTTGTGCGTTCGGCAAGCTCCTCGGCCAATATGCGGTCGCTTTCGGTGAACGAGCGCTCGGAGTGGCTCAAAAGAAACATGATCACGCCGAACGTGACGCCGTGCGTATGCATTGGCACAGCTATCAGGGCATGAAAGCCGATCTCGCGCATGGCCGCTAGGTGCTGCTCGTTGTGAGCAAACTGCGCTAACGCCTCTTTGCTAATACGCGGCATAAAAAAGGTTTGGCCGTTACGGAGCGTTGTGCTGTGCAACTGATCGCGCGTGAGATCGACCGGGGTGACTAAGGCGCGCGTTATACCTTCGGGGATCGGCTCGCTGTTGTCATATTCAATGACGAACCGACGCATCTGATCATCGGTATCGTACATATCGATGATGCACCAATCGGCGATGGTCGGCACCGCGAGCTTAGCGATCTCGCGCAGTTGCGTCCGATAATCCGCCGTAGAGGCCAGCAGCGCATTAGCCTGCATCATAAAGCGCTGCCGGACCTCAGTGCTACGCAGGGCCAATTCGGTCTGCTTGCGGTTGGTGATATCGCGCAGCGTGCCGCAAATGCCGATCTGCCGATGATCGGTATCGTAGAGCGGTCGCCAACTGCTGAGGCACCAGCGCTCCTGTTGGGCGTGCGTCAGAATGCGGAACTCGACATTCTCGAAGCCAACGCCATGCCACAAGCCATCGAACATCGGTTGATGGGCAACCCAGTCGGTAGGGTGAATGAAGTCGCTGATCGCATGATGTTGGAGTTCGGCGAGATTCACGCCGAGCAATGCGACACAAGCCGTGTTCGCATAGATAAGATGTTGCTGCATATCGTAGGCGATAACTGCCTCAGATATACTCTCCATAATCAATGCAATCGGTTCGCGCGACATACAACTCTTTCCTTATGGTGTGTTTACGCGTGCTAAGAAACGCTGACAAGCTTCGGTTGGCCAAGCCGCCAGCGGGTGATGTGGCCCGTGAGAATCCGACCCACCTGTGATCAGGAGATCGTGCTGCTCGGCCAACGTACGGTAGTACGCTTGTTGTTCAGGTGTGTGTGTTGGATAAAATACTTCGATGCCATCGAGCCCTCGTGCGGCCATTGCTGCGATATCGTCAGCATCCGCAGGAATAGCATAAATACCCTTGGATCGGCCAGGATGTGCTAATATTGCAAGGCCGCCCAAACGATGTGCTACTTGGATCACTTCTTCAACATTGATTGGCTGATAACCATCTGGAACCTGTTCAAGGATATAGCGCATTCCCGCTTCTTCATCGCCTTCCCCCTGAATGCGCTGAGGTAACTGGTTAAGTCGAGCAAGTGTTGTACCAACATCAGCAACATTGGCAGGCCGCCCGAGGCTTTCAAGACCTTCGATAACGAAGCCGCGCCCACGCAGTTCGGCGATCAGCGCTTGCGCGTTGGCTTGATTACGAGCGAACACCGTCTCGCACAACTCAAGCAGCGCGGGAGCAGTGGGTGGCGCGCCGTAGATCAGCGTATGCCACAACTTGAACGGTGCACCAGGCCGCCCTGCCGCCGGAAAACCGCTATCGATCTCGACACCAGAGATCACCCGTAACCCATGCTCACGCCCAGCGGCTTGAGCAGCCTCCACACACGCAGTGGTGTTGTGGTCCGTGACCGCAATCGCATCGAGGCCAGCCTGCAGTGCGGCCTGCACAAGCGCTCGCGGCTCCCAAGTGGCGTGGTGCGGCGTCGCAATGGTATGAATCTGGAGATCGACAGGCATACAAATATCCCTTTCACAACAACCAAACTAGCGCTTAGTGGGTACGACATGGCAGGAAATCGCTTGCCAAATATGATACCATTTGAGAAGATCACGGTGTCCTGCCCTTAGCAATGAGCGAGACGACTATGCAAATCACATTGCACTCCGTTACTTCGGGTCAACCGGCACTCGTCCAACTGCTTCAGTTTTATCAATACGATCTCAGCGAAATCGAATCTTTTCAGGTTGATGATTGTGGCTACTTCCGACACCCCTATTTTGAGCAAGACCTCGACGATTCCAACGACCGTTGTTTGTTGATCTATGCGAACTCTTGTCTAGCCGGTTTTGTGTTAATGGATCAGCATCGGTATACCGATCGAATCTCCAACGGGCACACTATCTCGGATCTCTTCATTATGCGCCGTTTCCGCGATTGCGGCTTGGGGCGCCGAGTCGCCACCACACTGTTCGATCGATACCCAGGCAAGTGGGAGATCATCACACACTCCTGCAACGTGCCAGCGCTCGGCTTCTGGCGCAGCGTGATCGACCGCTACACAGGCGGGCGCTACGCCGAAAGTTGGCTGCATCGCCCACCGTGGCACGGCCTGATCCACACATTCGAGTCGAACGCGCAGCCCGCAAACAACGAACAGAACGTGGTGATAATGCGGGACAACGCCGAAAATATGGTACACTAACCGACAGTTCAGCCTGCACGTAAGGAAACATCAGCCAAGCATCGATGCGAATGCGACACTTGTGTTCCTGCAACACCATGCAGGTCGTGGCAGTTCTATCTCTAGTGTTAAGGTGAGATCGATCGTGTCTACCTCACGTCGTCGGGTCGCCCTCTTTGTTACCTGTATCGTCGATCAACTCTACCCATCGATCGGCCTGGCAGCGGCTCGCCTGCTCGAAGCGCAAGGCATCGAAGTGGTGGTGCCGCGCGGCCAAACCTGCTGTGGACAGATGGGCTTCAACGCCGGGTATCGCGATGAAGCGCGCGCTGTAGCCAGCTATACGCTCAACCTGCTCGATGGCGATTACGATGTCGTGCTGCCCTCTGGCTCGTGCGGCGCGATGATGCGGCACTTGTACCACGAGGTGTTCGCCGGCACACGCCAAGAGCACGAGGCCGAAGCGCTCACCAAACGCACCTACGAACTCACCGAATATCTGGTGGATGTCCTCGGCGTGACCAACCTCGGCGCGCGTTTCGAAGGCACACTCACCTATCACGATGCTTGCCACGGAATGCGCTTTATGGGCTTGGGCAAACAGGCCCGCATCCTGTTGGAGAATGTGGAGGGGGCCACACTCGTGCCCTTATCCGGCTGCGACGAATGCTGCGGCTTCGGTGGGCTCTTCGCCGTGAAGCAGGCCAGCATCTCCGAAACCATGCTCGACCGCAAACTGGCCCAGATCGCGGCCACCAACGCCGACCTGCTGATCACGGGCGATGCGAGTTGTATGACGCAGATCGCGGGCGGCCTCAGCCGCGCAGGCTCGCCCATCCGCGCACGCCACGTGGCCGAGGTGCTGGCGAACATGGTCGATGCGCGGTAGTGCATATCGTTGGATTACTGATCGAACTCTCGCAGTTCGTGTTTGTACTAAACAAAGAGGTTTCTCATGGCAACCAACACCTTTCGAGCATTGGTGCTCGAACAGCAGGATCGCACGACGCTTAGCTCGGTCCGCCAAGTCTCAACGGACGAGTTGCCAGCAGGTGATGTGCTGGTGCGGGTGGCCTATTCCAGCTTAAACTTCAAGGATGGCTTGGCGATCACGGGGCGCGGCAAGATCGTGCGCAACTTCCCAATGGTGCCCGGCATCGATTTGGCTGGCGTGGTCGAGGAATCGTCGTCGCCCGCCTACAAACCTGGCGATCAGGTGGTGCTGACGGGCTGGGGCGTGGGCGAATCGCACTGGGGCGGCTACGCCGAACTGGCGCGGCTGCGCTCCGAATGGCTGATCCCGCTGCCCAAGGGGTTGGATATGCGCCAGGCGATGGCGATCGGCACGGCGGGCTTCACCGCGATGCTGTCGGTCATCGCGCTCGAGAACCACGGCCTGCGCCCGGGCGGTCGCCCGGTGCTGGTGACGGGCGCGACGGGCGGCGTGGGCAGCGTGGCGGTGGCCCTGCTCGCCAAACTCGGCTATCACGTGGTGGCTTCCACGGGCAAAGCCAGCGAACACGACTATCTGCGCAGCTTGGGCGCCGCCGAGATCATCGACCGCCTGACCCCCTCGGGCCGCCCGCTCGAATCCGAGCGCTGGGGAGGCGCCGTAGATACGGTGGGTGGCGCGACATTGGCCGCACTGCTACCAGCGCTCGCCTACAACGCCAGCGTCGCGGCGAGCGGCAACGCTGGCGGGTTCGATCTGCCCACCACGGTGCTGCCGTTCATTCTGCGCGGCGTGAACCTGCTGGGCATCTCCTCGGTGAACGTGCCTTACGAGCCGCGCGTGGCCGCTTGGGAACGGCTGGCCAGCGATCTCCCGCTGGATCTGCTCGAAAGCATGATCCGGATGGCCTCGCTGGACGAAATGCCCGAACTGGCCCAGGCGATCTGTGATGGGAAGGTGCGAGGCCGCGTCGTGGTGGATCTCAGCCGCTAGCCGATACGAACGGCGCAAGTGTAAAAGAGCAGATCATGGCAGCCCAAACACTTCCGTTTTACGAGCGCGTTGAAGAGGCGCTCCACAATCCAATGCTCCAGACGGCTCTCGAACGCACTACCGAGCGCTTTGTCGGCAATCGGCGGGGCGCGCTCGAGGCGCTCAACGACGCCGATGCGCTACGCGACCAGGCCCGTGCCATACGCGCCAAGGTGCTCTCGCGCTTAGACGAGTTGTTGAGCAAACTGGCCGAGAACGTCGAGCGGCGCGGCGGACATGTGTGTTGGGCTGCCGATGGCGCTGCCGCTCGCCAGTACATCCTCGATCTCGCCAAGGCTCGCAACGTCAAGCTGATCGTCAAATCGAAGTCGATGGCCTCCGAGGAGATTCACCTGAACCAGGCGCTCGAAGCCGCCGGGCTAGAGGTGGCCGAAACCGACCTCGGCGAGTACATCATTCAGCTTGCGGGTGAGACGCCCTCGCACATCATCGCGCCAGCGGTGCACAAAACCCGTGAGCAGGTCGCCGAACTGTTCACCAAACACTTGGGCATGCCGCCGACCGACGACATCCAGACGATGGTGCACTTGGCCCGCGAGGTGCTGCGCCAGCGCTTCCTGCGCGCCGACATGGGCATCAGCGGCGTCAACTTCGGCATCGCCGAGAGCGGCGCGGTAACGCTGGTGACCAACGAGGGCAACGGGCGGCTCACCACGACCACGCCGCGCATCCACGTGGCGGTGATGGGCATCGAGCGCGTAGTGGAGAACCTCGACGACTTGGGCGTGCTGCTGCAAGTGCTGGCGCGCTCGGCCACCGGACAGAAACTCTCGGTCTACACTTCGATGGTCAGCGGCCCAGCGCGCCCCGGCGAACACGACGGCCCCGAGGAGTTTCACCTGGTGCTGCTCGACAACGGGCGCTCACAGATTCTCGGCACGCACTACGCCGAGTCGCTGTTGTGCATCCGCTGCGGGGCCTGCTTGAACATCTGCCCGGTCTACCAATCGATCGGTGGGCACGCCTACGGTGGCGTGTACCCCGGCCCGATCGGCGCCGTGCTCACGCCCCTGCTCGAACCCGAACTGCGCGACGTTCACTACTTGGCGCAGGCCAGCAGCCTCTGCGGCGCCTGCCAGGATGTCTGCCCGGTGCGGATCGCCATCCCCGAGCTTCTGCTGCGGCTGCGCGCCGACGCAGTGAAGGCGGGCAAGGCCGACATCACCGAGCGCGCTACGATCGCGGGTTGGAAAACGGCCATGACGAGCCCGCTGCTCTACCGCGCCAGCGGACGGATGGCCTCGCTAGGTACCCGCTTGATCGGACGCAAAGGCCGCATCCGCCGCCTGCCACCGCCACTCAGCGCTTGGACACGCCGACGTGACTTCCCAACCTTCGCGCCCGTTTCGTTCCAAGAGATGTGGGAGCAGCGCCAACGCAGCAAATCGTGATGATTGAGCGGTTTGCGAACGCAAGACTATAGGTAGAAAACGGTATGACTCACAACTCCGATCAACGCTCTGCCCGCGACGCGATGCTTAGCCGGATTCGTGCGAGCCTCGCCAAGCAGCGTCCCCAACTCGAAGCGCTCGCCGCGCAGGCTCCCCACGCGCCGCCGCCGTTCGTGCACCCGCCCGCCGAGGAGTTGGCCGAGCAGTTCGCGCAGGAATTGGAGCGCCTGCAGGGCAACGTGTACCGCTGCCCCGACGATGCTGCGGCTCTGGAGCACATCCGCACCCTGCTGACAAAACACAACGCCACCAGCGTGATCGCGTGGGAGTTCGAGCAGATCGGCCTTTCCGGCTTGAAAGAGTTGTTAGAGGATTTGCAGATCGTCAAGCTCGATAGCGTGGCATTGGGCCCGGATCGGGCTGAGCGGCTACAACAGCTTGAGCCAGCCCAGATCTGCATCTCGGGCGCGGATGTGGGCATCGCCGAGAGCGGCACGCTGATGGTGCGCGGTGGGCCGCAGCGCGGACGGTTAGCTTCGCTGTTGGCACCAGTGCATATCGCAGTGCTACGCACAAGCCAGTTGGTGCGCGGCTTAGGGCAGGCGCTCGCCGAGATCCAATCGCGCCACGGCCCCGATGTGTTCGCCGACAGCAGCAGCCTCACGCTGATCACCGGGCCAAGCCGAACTGCCGATATCGAAATGACATTGACTCACGGCGTACATGGCCCCCGTGAAGTGCATGTTATGTTGATTGGTTAGCTCTATTCTCGGCTGTATCCACGTTCCGCATATTCATCGAGCGTTTGCTCGGCTTGCATTCTGGCAACGGCCTCCCCTTCGTCTCCACGGGGATGTGTCGTTTTCTCCCCCTTGCTTTTTGCACCTATGTAATATATTTTTCATATCGGTGTATAATGGAAAGGCCTTCGGGCAGGCTTGTCACTACCATTATTTGTAGTACAATAAGCGCAAGTGAACAAGGCTTCTTTTATGATGTTGCAACCCCAACCAATGCCATTAAATAGCGCATTAGGACGCGGAATTGATGGCAGGGGAGTGTATACACAACCGATACAAATTTTGTGAATTCGCTCGCCGAAAACCGACGCGTGCGCCTTGTCGCTAAAGTCGGTCGTAGCCCACTGCTGCGCCATACATTGGTGGCTCTACTTGCTATTGCGATAGGTCTAGCAGGTGGTGCAGCAGTAGCCTTCGGACCATATTGGGCTGCATTCGCGGCGCTCTTAGCACTGGCGTGTGGCTACACTGTGTTGGTCAACACCAATGCAGGCTTAGCCGCGATTATCCTCTTAAGCACCCAACTGCCTTTTGCGACGCTGCCATTCAAGGCTGTAGTAACACCTGCGTTACTCGAATTGGCCTTGCTCGCTGTGATGGCAGTGTGGTTGTTACGCCTTTTAGCATACCCCGATGAACGTCTCGAACTGACCGCGCTCGGTCTCCCGATCATCGGTTTTATGGGCCAGACGCTGTTCTCCTTCTTGCTCGGTTCCGGCGGCAGCCCCGATTCACTCACATTACACAATTATTTCAAATTCCTGCTGGCGATCCTCTTCTTCTTCAGCGTGGTCAACTGCGTGCGTACGCCCAACCAAGCCACCTTTGTGCTGCGTTGCTTGATGATCAGCGGCATGATGGCGGCAGTGGTGGGCTTAATCCTCTATGCCTTGCCCGATCCTGTCGCTCTGCGCTTCCTCGTATCGCTCGGGCGGTTCGGCTACCCCGAAAGCGGGCGCGTGTTGCGCTATGTGGAAGACGACCCCAATGGCATGGAGCGAGCGATCGGCCTTTCGGTGGACCCAAACAGTTTCGGGGGTTTATTAGCGCTGATCGGCGCGCTCGTCATCACACAGGCGGTGGCCGAACGTCCCGCGCTGCCCCGCAAGTGGCTGTGGCTGATGGCTGGTACGCTCTCGGTGACGATCTTGCTGACCGCCTCGCGTGCCGCGGTGGGCGGTTTGGCAGTTGGCGTTATGTACGCGGCGGTGATGCGCTACCGCAAACTCTGGTGGGCCATGGCAGCCGCCGGATTCGGCGCAATCATGCTGTACCTCGTGTTTGGGGTCGGCGAAAGCATGGTGGAGCGTTTCATCGAGGGTGCGCGTTTCGAGGATCAAGCCAATCAGATGCGCCTCAATGAATACAGGAACGCCATTGAGATTATTCAGCGCTATCCTCTGTTCGGGATCGGGTTCGCTCAAGCACCCGATATTGATTTGGGCGCTGGGGTATCGAGTATCTATTTTGCGATGGCTGAGCGGATCGGTCTGCTCGGTTTAGCTGGTTTCTTCGGGATCATCACCACTTTCTTTATTCGGGGTTGGCGTGCGCTGCACACTGCCCTTCACACGCGCGGCGATGTCGAGCTAGCCGGTCGCTTGATCGGCCTACAAGCTGCGATCGCCGCAGCGCTGGCTGTCGGTTTACTCGATCACTACTTCTTCAACATCGAATTCAGCCATATGGTCGCCCTTTTCTGGGGCACCATCGGGCTGGCGCTAGCGCTAGAGGTACAGGCTGAACAGTCGGAGCCTACGGAGGATTCCCTCGAATCTGCGGTCGGCATCCGGCATTCGGCCAGGATCTCGGAGGAAGTGCTATGAGTTCACACGAGCCATCTGCGTTGAATGTTGTCAATATGGTATTGGATCGGCGCAGAATTAGTCTTAGCTACTCGGCATTTGCCCTGGCGTTGCTTGTATTGGCAACCATGCAGCGAACCGACCTGATTATCGGTTTCCCAATCGCCTTGGTCCTCCTGATTGTGTTGGTTATCGCTGCGCCGATCACAGGTATGATGCTTGGGCATGGCCGAACCAACAAGCAACAACAGCCGATCCTGGGGTTACTGTTGGTGGATGCCCTCGCGGCATTGGCCCTGATCGCAGTCACAGGCGGCTACAACTCGCCGATGTGGGTCTCGCTCCTGCTCGTCTCGACAGCGGCACCACTGCTGTTGCCGGGGCGCTTGGCCGCTAGCATGCTCGTGGTGGTGTGGTTCGCCTATTCGCTCTTTTTGTTTGGCGTGCCAGCCGAGAACTTGCGGGCGGCGCTGTCCGATTGGGCATTGCGCACTGCAGGCGTGGGTTTGGTCAGCCTGATGCTCTACCGCGCGCTCGCCTCTGAGGAAGGGATGCGCTTGCGCGCCCAGCGCCGCGAACGCGTGCTGCACGATTACCTCGAACTCTCGAACCGCCTGCGTGTCAGCACCACGCCACAAGTGGTGCTTGAGGAAGTCGCGCAGACTGTGCAGGCCAGCGGCGAGTTCGATTGTGTGACGCTCAGCCGCATCGATAACTCCAGCAACACGACTATCGTCGAAGTGGCGATTGGCCGAAATGGCCAACGGCTTGCCGATCTCGAGAAAACCAGCTATCCCTGGGAGCAGATTTCGCAACAGTTGACCGAGCGCCGTCGCACCGGGAACGCCTCGTTCTTGGTGGATACGCTGCCGTTCCGCAATACAACCAACGAATTGCATTTGGTGCTGCCGCTCAACAGCCAGTTGGCCAAGAGTCAAGGGTTGCTGACGGTTTCGTGCAGCAAAGAGCATCAGGAAGCGCTTGAGGAGGCGGCGCCGCTGCTAGAGCTATTGGCGAACCAGGCGGCTGCCTCGATCGAGAACAACGCGCTGTACAGCACGCTTGAGCAGCGCGTTCAAGATGCCACAACGGAACTCGGGCGCGGTCAAGAAGAATTGGCGATCGCCCGCGACCGCGCCGAAACGCTCTACCGAATCGTGCGTACGCTGGCGGTCACCCTCGACGAGCGCGAGGTGCTGGCGCAGGCGTTGGTGCTCGTCGCACAGGCCACCGACGCTGAGCGCGGCGGCATTATGATGGTCGAGCCGAACACTGGACGGCTCGTGTTCCGCACCACGCTCGATCGTCAGCAGGGTGGAGCCGCCACGGGTCTCGAACGGGCGCAGGGGTTGGCGGGCTTGGCGTTGGCGAATCGCCAGGTGATGATCATCCCGAACACGGCCCAGGATTCGCGCTGGCAGAACCGACCCGATCAGCCGCTCCGCGAACAATCGGCGCTACTGGTGCCGATGCTGCAAGAGGACGAAGCGCTCGGTGTGCTGGTGCTGACGCACTCAGAACCCGATCACTTCCGCCACGAGCACGGCCAGTTGGCGTTGGCGGCGGCGGGCCAGATCGCTGTGGCGCACTCCAAAGCGCAGTTGTACCGCTACGTCACCGAGCAGAGCGAACGCCTCGCGCTAACCTTGCAGCAACGCGAGGAGGAGGCCAGCAAGAGCCTGGCGATCCTGCGCTCGATCGCGGATGGCGTGGTGGTGGGCGATCGCCTCGGTCGCATCCGTATGATCAATCCGGCTGCTGAGCGCATCTTGGATATCAGCGCGGAGGTCTTCCTAGGGCGCCAGATGAGCGAGCTGCCCGGCGTTCCGCTCGAAATGTCCTCGGATCAGATCGAGGAGATGCAGCAGTTGCAGGTCGAAGGGCGCACGCTGCGGGCGCACTACGCTCCGGTGCTCTCCTCAACGAATGAGCGCTTGGGTGGCGTGGTGGTGTACCACGATATCTCCCGCGAGGTGCTGGCCGATCGGCTCAAGAGCGAGTTTATCGCCACAGCATCGCACGAATTGCGCACGCCGCTCACCTCGATCCGTGGCTACATCGATCTGCTACTGCTAGGTACGCTTGGCCCCCTCAGCCAAGCCCAGAACGATTTCCTCAAGGTGGTTAAGACCAATGTGGTGCGCTTGGTCGAGTTGATCGACGATCTGCTCGATGTTTCACGCGCCGAGGCTGGTGAGATGCGCCTGCGCCGTGAGACAGTCAATGTGGCCGAGGTGCTCTACGAGGCGGGCGAATCGCTGTACTCGCAGTTCACGGCCCGCGCCATCTCGTTGGCGATCGACGTGCCCGAGGAGTTGCCGCCGGTGGTGGCCGACCGTCAGCGCCTACGGCAGATCGTGGTGAACTTGGTCAACAACGCCTGCAAGTACACCCCCGAAGGTGGCCGCGTCGATGTGATCGCCGTCCATGATGGCGATCATGTGCGCATCGATGTGCGCGACACGGGTGTGGGCATTACGCCAGCCGCGCAGGATCACATCTTCACGCCGTTCTACCGTGCCGATAACCCGCTGCGCGAGCAGGCGGGTGGCACGGGCTTGGGCCTGAGCATCACCAAGACGCTGGTCGATCTGCACGGCGGCGAGATCTGGTTCGAATCGAACGAGGGTGAGGGGTCCACCTTCTCGTTCACGCTGCCGCTGGGCACCAACGACTGGACACCCGCCGAGTGGCTTGGCGATATCAACTAAGTCCTTCGCGAACACTAAGGCGAAGCGCAAGCGGCAGCTCGTACGGCTGCCGCTTCGTTGTTGCCATTGCAGGCCGACACAACTTGGAGTGCGCTCTATCGGCCAATCTTTAAGACACGGTTTATGGTATCATTCTCCAGAATTACGCGATGGAGCAAACATATGCAAACGACCAACACCCCCATGATCGAAGCGATCGGCCTGCAGAAGCACTACGGCGACACCCAAGCAGTCAAGGGCATCGACCTGAGCGTGCAGCCAGGCAAGATCTTCGGCTTCTTGGGGCCAAACGGCGCTGGTAAAACCACCACCATCAAGATGCTGGTTGGCCTGCTGCGTCCCTCCAACGGCGTCGCGCGCATCGGGGGCTACGATATTCAACGTGAACCCATCGCTGCCAAATCGCTGATCGGCTACGTGCCCGACCAACCCTACCTTCCCGAAAAGCTCACGGCGCGCGAATTTCTCAGCTTCATCGGCGGGCTATACCAAGTCGATCAGGCGACCATCCGGCGCCGAGGCGAAGAATTGCTGCGCCTCTTCGACCTGCACAATCGCGGCGATGAGCTTGTGGGCGGCTTCTCGCACGGCATGCGCCAAAAGGCCGCGCTCGCTGGCGCGCTGCTGCACAACCCTCGCGCCTTCTTCCTCGATGAGCCGACGGTTGGCCTCGACCCTCGCAGCGCTCGGCTGATCAAGGACATTCTGCGCGAAGTCGCGGATCGCGGAACGGCGGTGTTTATGTCTACCCACATCCTCGAAATCGCCGAGCGTATGTGCGATCGTGTGGCGATCATCAGCCAAGGCCAGGTCATCGCTATCGGCACGATTGAGGAACTACGGGCCGGGCGCAGCGCCGAGAGCCTTGAGGATATCTTCCTCGAACTGACCGGCGGCTCGGAGGATGCCGAGATCGCAGCGGCTTTATCCTAATGTATGCCACTTATGCGCGGCGGCAGCACGCATCAACACGCACCTGTGTATCACTGCCACGCTCAAGCGAATAGACCATGTTTCATGCACTCTCTGTCTTGATGCGCGCTCGCTTGCAGATCACCCGCAACAACTTCTTGCGCAGCAAGCTCAGCAATAAAATTGGCCTCATCATCATAACGGTGTTTCTAGGCTTCGGTGCCTATGGCCTGTACTGGCTGATCTATTCGATGGCGAGGTCGCTCAGCAACCCGCAGTTCCTCGAACGGCTCAACAACACGCCCGGTATACCACCACAATTCCAGTTGTCCAACCTGCAACCGTACATCGATGCGTTGCCGAGCCAAATACTCTTTTTAGCGTTGCTCGTCGTACTGCTCACAAGCATCGGCACGGTGCTCAGTTCGCTCTACCTGTCGGGCGATCTCGATATGCTGTTGGTTGCGCCGATCCCCATGCGAGCGGTGTTCCTGTTCAAGTTCTTCAGCGGCTTGTGGGTGCCCTACTTGCTCCTGTTCGCATTCCTCGGCCCCGCGCTCCTGGGCTACGGCCAGGGCCTAGGGTACGGCCTCGCGTTCAACATCAGCCTGGTCGTGGTGCTCCTGCTCGTGCCGCTCCTGCCTGCCGGTTTGGCCGCGCTGATCGTGATGATGGTCGTACGCATCATGCCCGCGCGCCGCGCCCGCGAGATCGTTGGGGTGATCGGCGCGATCTTCGGGGCGAGTTGGTACATTTTCAACATTTTCGCCAACGAAGTCGCCCCAGAGATGCGCAGCATCCAGTCGCTCGAAGCGCTACGGGGCCTCGATATCCCTGTGTTCCCCTCGGCATGGGCCGGGCGCGCCTTGGTGGCGGCGGGCAAGGGCGAATGGCTGACGCTGCTCGCCTATGGCGGCCTGTTCACTATCCTCTCGCTCGCGGTGTTCACGGGCTGTTTGCTGCTGGCCGAAAAGCTCTACTACGCGGGCTGGACGAATCTGGCAACCCAAGGTGGGCGCGTACGCTCCAGCCGCAAAACCACCGATACCCCGAGCGAGCCGCTATTGACGCGCCTAATGCAACCGTTCCTCTCCGTCCAAACGCGCGCTATTTTGCTGAAGGATCTGCGCATCTTCCCCCGCGATTTGCGCAACCTGCAACAACTGATCTTCCCGTTGGTGATGGCGGTGATCTGGACGATCCAACTGCTGCGACGCGACGGCCCAACGCTGTTCGATGAGCCAACTGGCGCGTTACTAAGCCAAACAGGCTCGCTCGGCATCAGTTTCTTCGTTTGCCTGACGATCTCGAACACGCTGGCTGGCCCCAGCATCAGCCGCGAGGGGCGCAACTTCTGGCTGCTGCATATCGCCCCAATCAAGCGCATCCAAATCTTGATCGCCAAGCTCGTGCTGGCCTACTTGCCGTTCCCGACCATCGGCACCTTGTTTACGCTAGGCATCTCGCTGATCGCACAGGCCAGCCCGATCGATATTGTGCGCGCACTCCTGCTCATCTGGCTGGCAGGTTTGGGGGTGTGTAGTATTTCGCTGGGTATTGGCGCGGTCTTTCCGAAGTTCGACTGGGAGAATCCCAATCAACAAAGTTCAACGCGAGCGAGCTGCCTCTCGCCGATCTTCTACCTGCTCTATCTGGCGGTCGTTATGGTATCGGTGTTTGGGCCGCTGTTCTTCGCGCCGATGCTCTCCAGCTTCTGGTTGCGCATTCTGGTGCTGATAGGTTGGCTGGTGGCGTTTGGGATCACGGCGCTGACGGTCTGGGGTTCGCTACGGTTGGGGGCCGCTCGACTCGAACAACTAGAGTTACACTAACGGCATCAACAAACAAGACATGCTATAATTGTCTTTTAGGGCAGGTTGTCATACGCCTCCCTCGCTCCCCGTTGAGCACCCTGCCGATTATACGGCACGTGCCCCGATGCATTGCTCAAAAGCCAAGCTAGCTTCGGCGAATACGAGCAAGGTGCAAACTCCAACCCACTCTTTTGAGCGGAACACCACACCCGGTCTATACCCCGAAGTGCTTTGTGGTAGTGTTGGAAGCTGCCAGGAATGCTCATTACCGCAGGAGGTCGTCTTCATGGCATTACAAAGCGGTATGATGCTCGTTGTTGATGATGACAAAATCAATCGGGTCATGCTCTCCAACCAACTCACGATGGAAGGGTACGATGTCGTGGCCGCAGAGCACGGGCGCGAAGCGATCGAACTGCTTCACACCCAACCCTTCGACCTGGTGCTGCTCGATCTGCTGATGCCCGAAATGGACGGCTTTCAGGTCTTAGCCCACATGAAGGCCGACGAACACCTGCGCCACCTGCCAGTGATCGTCATCTCGGCGCTCGATGAGATGGGCAATGTGGTGCGTAGCATCCAAATGGGCGCCACCGACCATCTGCTCAAACCTTGCGATCCCTTCCTGCTGCGCGCGCGTATCAACGCCTCGCTCGCTGCCAAGCAGCTACGCGATCAAGAAGCCGAATATATGCGCCAAGTCGAACTGCTCTCGTGCGTCACTAGCGACCTCGAGAATGGCACCTTCGACCCGCAAAAACTCGCGCCAGTAGCCGCACGTACCGATGCGCTCGGCCAACTGGCACGCTCCTTCCTGCACATGGCCCAAGAAGTAACGATGCGCGAGCAAGCGCTTCAACAGCAGAATAAATTTCAATCGATCTTGATCAAAAAAATCTCGAGTGATCTACGGCATCCCACCCTTGAAGCGAGCGCGTCGCTGCAAGCCATTCAGTATTACGCCGAAAACCATATGCACGCGCAGCTGCAAGAGGAGCTTCGCACGCTCGACGCACGTTTACAACGGGGCAGTCAGATCATTGAACAGATCCTCGCATTTGCCACTCTCGCCGATGAAAATCCTTTGTTTGTACAGCATGAAGCAGCTACAAACACATAACGCATCATGATTTTCACTCTACCAAGCCTACTACTTCTCATCATCACCCTGCTCCTTGGTATCGGCGTCGGGTGGTTTTGGGCAAAACAGCGTCATGGCGCCCGCGAGATCCTTCCTCCAGGTCGCAAAACCCTGTTCGCCATGCTTGAACAAGCCGTGGTGGTCACCGACGCCGAGCTCAATATCCTCGATCTCAATACCGCCGCCACTATCCTGTTCGCCCTCTCACCCGAGCACGCCCGTGGCCAATCGCTGGCCAAGTTGCTCGGCACCACACTCGATATGGACACCATCGCCCAATCGATGAGCAAGACGATGTTAGAGCTTACGGTTGGCGATGAATCGGCGCAAACGACCCTACAGCTCCAGATCATGCCGCTGCCCCAACGGAAGGACTCCACGGCCCAGTGGCTGTTCGTGATCTACGATCTGATGGCGCAGAAACACCTTGAGGATGCGTTGGCCCAGACGACCCAAGCGCTCGACAAATCGCGAAAAATTGGGGCAACTCTCAATGCTCTGATCCGCTACCAAGTTCGCAAACCAATGCTCCACCTGCTCCAACAGTTCGAACAACTGTTGACGACACATCTCCCGAAGCAGCAGGAAGCGCATGCCCACACGTTGCTCAAAAACTACAGCACCTTCCTTCAGTCGATGGATAGCATCCTCGAGCTTGGCAACTTCGAGCGGGGCCAGCTCGATCTGGAAATGGAGCCATTCATCCTGCGCGAATGTGTGGAGGCTACGCTCGACGATGTGGCGCCGCTTGCACGGGCTAAGGGCCTCGAACTCGCCAGCCTGATCGATCCCGATGCGCCGATCGGCATTCTGGCCGATGAGCAGCGACTCCGCCATATCCTCACACAACTGCTTACAAACGCCATCGAATGGACTGATCATGGCGAAGTGGTCATCTCCATTCAAGCGACATACAAGGCCCTGCGCAGTAACACGCCCCAACTCACCCAGACATCGCAAGCGATGGCGCTGTTACCGCCCTACGGTCACGAACTACACGTCATTATCCGCGACACGCGCACCATCAGCCCGGGCGAGGATGTATTGCAACTCTTCCGCCCCCAGCAGGTCGACTATCGCAATCTCAACCTAAAAATTAAGATCAGCAAGCGCATGATCGAACTGCTCGGCGGGAGTATGTGGCTCGAATTCCACCCCAACCAAGGCACCACGCTGCACTTCACCCTCGGCGTCCAAGCCGACCGTGGCGCGCCGCCCTCCTATTTGATCAGCATGCCCGCCCAATTTCAGGGCCGCCGCATCTTGGTTGTGGATGATCACGCCGCCTCCCGTCATATGCTGAGCACACAACTGCGCAGTTGGGGACTCGAACCCACGACCGTCACCTCGGGCGAAGCCGCGCTCGCGCTTCTGCCGCAGAGCAAAACCTTCGACCTTGTGCTGACCGACTACGACATGCCAAAGCTCGATGGGATCGCCTTCGCACACGCCCTGCGACAGCATCCCACAGCTGCGAATCTGCCAATCATTCTGATGACCGCCTACGATCAGCAATTCAGCGCGATCGCCACCAGGCACATCAGCGCCATTATCACCAAGCCGATCAAACTCGCGCAACTGCATCAAGCGCTCATCTCAAGCATCAACACGCCCAACAAAACCATCGTCGATACAGCCGAGCTCGATCGGCTTCTATTCGACCAGCAGATGGCCAAACGCCTCCCACTGCGCCTGCTTGTGGTGGAGGACAACCAAATCAATCAAGAAGTGCTTGTGCAAATGCTCCTTCAACTAGGGTATCGCGCCCAAGTTGCCGCTGATGGAGTTGAGGCACTCGCAAAACTGCATCAGCAACCCTTCGATGTCGTCCTGATGGATGTCCAGATGCCCAATATGGATGGGCTAGAGGCATCACGGCGCTTACGCAACGATCCTAGCATCCAACAACCCCAAATCATCGCCGTGACAGCCAACATCGTCCCGGAGGAACGCGAAGATTGCTTCAAAGCAGGGATGGACGACTATATCTGCAAACCGATCGAGCCAAGCGAACTGATCGCAGCCCTTGAACGCGCGGCCAACAATATCAAACAAGGCGTCTCCACACCGCCGAACACGTCACCCATTGAGGAAGCCAAAGCCATGCCAAACGACGTAGCAATCCCACAGAGCACCATCACCCTCGATTCGTACGCGCTGCAGCGCCTCTACTCCTCACTTGGTCCACAAGCCCACACCATGCTGCCGAACCTGCTCACCTCCTTTGTTGAAAACGCCAACCAACTCTATCGTACCTTCGCGAACCTCAAAACGCACGAGGATCTCGTCACTTTCCACCGCGCCGCACACACCCTCAAATCCAACAGCGAGCTATTTGGCGCGCTCGAACTCGCCAAACTCTGCCGCCAACTCGAACACAACGCCAAAGCCGGGGATCTCGCCGACGCCGAGACATTGGTAACGCAGATCAGAGAGCTATTTGACCAAACGATCATTGCGTTACACAATATCGTGAACGAGGAGCAACCCATATCGATGCTTGAATCGCGCCCAGTCAAGGAACCATGACAGAACCAAAACTCTATATCCCCGCCGCTGTACACCGTACTGAGATTCGCGTCGTCAATTCGCGCTTCATCTCGACCGCTGGCCCTGCCTCCAGCGTCGAAGAAGCGCGCGCCTTCATCGCCAACATTCGCGCCGAAATGCCCGACGCCACCCACCACGTCTACGCCTACATCATCGGCCACGGCAGCACCACCACCCTCGGCATGAGCGACGATGGCGAGCCGTCGGGCACATCGGGCCGCCCCACGCTCGCTGTGCTGCGGGGCAGTGGCCTCGGCGATGTTGTGCTCGTCACTACGCGCTACTTCGGCGGCACGCTGCTCGGCACCGGCGGCCTCGTGCACGCCTACAGCGAATCCGCCAAGACCGTGCTCGCCGAACTTCCCCGCGAAGAAAAGATCGAACGCTGCGACCTACTCATCGCCCTGCCGTATTCTGCTTACGAAACTGCTCGTCGGCTGTTCCTCGCCCACGAAGCCACCATCACCGATGAGACATTCGCTGCCGATATCACCATCCAAGTGCGCCTGCCCGTCAGCCAAGCCGCACCGCTCACCGCCGCCCTCACCGAAGCCACCGCAGGCCAAGCCCAGATTATCGCCGACGCCTAGCAGGAGCAACATGCACACACCAGGACAAATTATCATCCTCAACGGGCCGCCCCGTTCGGGCAAAACCAGCATCAGCCACGCCATCCAAAACAGCTATCCGGGCCTCTGGCTCAACCTCGGCGTCGATCTGTGGATGCGGGCCACACCAGCGCGCTACCACCCCGGCATTGGGTTACGGCCCGGCGGCGAACGCCCCGATCTTGAAACACATCTGCCTGCGCTCTACGCCGCCCTCTACGAATCGATCGCCGCCCACAGCCGCCAAGGCATTAACATCGTGACCGATGTTGGCCACCACGACTGGTACAGCCGCCCGCTCGGCATCCTGCCCGACTGCGCCCGCCGCCTGCTTGGCCTGACAGCCCTGCTCGTCGGCATCCACTGCCCGCTCGACATGATCATGGAGCGGCGGCGCGTCACAGGTTGGCACAACGACCCGCCCGACACCCCCGCGCCCGAACCAGTCCAACGCTGGCAGCAAGCCGTCCACCAGCCGGGCATCTACGACCTCGAACTCGACACCTCGCAACTCAGCCCCGAGCAGTGCGCCGAACGCATCCACCAGCATCTCGTCAGCGGGCCGCCGCCGCACGCCATCGCCCAACTCGCTCAACAAGCGCATCCCACAGCGTAACGTCCTCTCATAACCGAAACAGGTGATATCACCAACACAAAAAAGCATCGGAGCTCTGCATAGGCAGAACCCCGATGCCACAATAACCGCCAAAGGCGAACGTCGCTAGCGATACGCCGCCGAAACCGAACGCAACTGCTCGATCAAGGAGGGCAGAATCTCCAAGACCGTATCGATCTCCTCAACCGTCGTATCCTTGCCCAGTGTAAACCGCACCGTGCCGATCGCGCGCTCGTGCGGCACACCCATCGCCAGCAGCACGTGCGAGGCCTCAAGCGCGCCGCTCGTGCACGCCGAGCCGCTCGACGCCGCGATGCCGTGCTGATCCAGCAGCAACAGCACACTCTCGCCCTCGATCCCATCGAAAGCGATATTCACATTCGTCGCCAGGCGCATCGTCGGGTGGCCGTTCAGCGAACTATCGGGAATACGCTCCAGCACCCCGGCAATCAAGCGATCGCGCAATGGCGTACAGTGGGCCACCGTCTGCGCGCGCTGCTCCTCGGCTAAGCGCAGCGCCGTCGCCATGCCCACAATGCCCGCCACATTCTCCGTACCGGCCCGTCGGCGGCGCTCCTGGCCACCGCCACTTATCAGCGGCATCAGCGGGACGCCGCGCCGCACATACAGCACGCCAACGCCCTTGGGGCCATAAAACTTGTGAGCACTCAGCGTCAGCAGATCAACGTTCAGCGCATTCACATCCAACGGCAGCACACCCGCCGCCTGCACCGCATCGGTGTGGAACAGCACGCCATACTCATGGCAGATCGCGCCGAGCTCGGCGATCGGCTGAATCGTGCCGATCTCGTTATTGGCATACATCACCGATACCAGCACTGTATCGGGGCGGATCGCCGCACGCAGATCGGCGGGGGAGACCAAACCATCGCTGTTCACGGGCAGCAGTGTATACTCAAACCCAAGCTCCCCAAGTTGCTCGACCGCGTGCAACACCGCATGATGCTCAATCGCACTACAGATCACGTGCGCACCCTTGCCAGCCTGACGTTGGGCAAGTGCAACACCTTTAATTGCCAGATTATCGGCCTCTGAACCGCCGCTCGTGAAGATGATCTCCTTACGAACCGCGCCAAGTACGGTCGCTACCACTTCTCGCGCCTCATCAAGCGCATCGAGGGCAACCCGACCCTGGCGATAAATACTCGACGGATTGCCGAAGTGCTGGCGGAAAAAGGGTAGCATTGCCGCAAGTACCCGCTCATCGACAGGCGTTGTTGCAGCATGATCAAGATAAATTGAGCGATCAGCCATGAACATTCCTCTATGTTAGGTTGCGTACTTGAATTGTAGCACGCAGCCCTCATGAACTCAAGAAAAAGAAAATGCCAAGGCTCCGCTCACACGGAACCTCGACATCTCAACATCTCAACAGAACGCGCCCGATGCCGCGCGATTACTCTGCGTTGGGCTCGACCTTCGGCTCGGGGATGGGATGCTCGGGTGGCGCGATCACCTCGGCGCCACGGCCCGGCAACAGGCTGATCGACTCTCGCGCGCGCCAGCACGCCGCGAAGTGGCCATTGCCGTAATCCACAAACGGCGGGTCTTCCGTGCGGCACTTATCGATCACGATCGGGCAGCGCGTATGGAAGTGGCAGCCGGGCGGTGGATTCAGCGGGCTAGGCACATCGCCTTCAAGAATAATGCGCTTACGCTTCTTCTCCACCTTCGGATCGGGGATCGGCACCGCCGAGAGCAACGCCTGCGTATATGGGTGCATCGGCATCGAGTACAGCGTGCTACCCGAAGCCAACTCGACCACCTTGCCCAAATACATCACCGCCACGCGATCGCTGATATGCTTCACCACCGCAAGACCGTGAGCAATGAACAGATAGGTCAGGCCGAGTTTATCCTGCAACTCCTCCAGCAAGTTGATGACCTGCGCTTGGATCGACACATCGAGAGCCGACACAGGCTCGTCGCAGACGATGAACTCCGGCTCGACAGCCAGCGCGCGCGCCACACCGATACGTTGGCGCTGCCCGCCCGAGAACTCGTGCGGATACCGGTTGATAAAATACGGGTTCAGACCGACCAACTCCAACAACTCCTGCACCCGCTGGCGCACAGCGGTAGCAGACTTGCGCAGGCCGTGGACTCGGATCGGCTCGCCGATGATATCGCCCACCGTCATACGGGGATTCAGCGAGGCGTACGGGTCCTGGAAGATCATCTGCACTTTGCGGCGCATCTGGCGCATCTGTTCGCCGCGCAGCTTTGTGAGATCCTGGCCTTGGAACCAAACCTCGCCGGAGGTGGGGCGGTGCAACTGCAGGATAGCGCGACCAGTTGTCGATTTGCCACAGCCCGACTCGCCCACCAAACCGAGCGTCTCGCCCTTCTTGATCGAAAAACTGACCCCATCGACCGCTTTCACAGCGCCAACTTGCCGTTGAAAAATGATACCTTTCGTCACCGGAAAGTGCATCTTAAGGTCGCGTATTTCAATCAGGTTTGTACCATTTGCGTCAGTCGACATACAACCCTCTTTCTGTGCATCGTACGCCTGAAGCATCGGCTGCAGCGGCAGCATGCTCAGGAAAGGCAAACTTCACCGTGATTATGCGACCTCAGAGACTTCCTTCGTAGGGATCGGAGTGTCCAACGTGATATCGAACAAGCAGGCAGCGCGATGATCCGGGCCAACCACACGCAGCGGTGGCACTTGCTGATCGCACTTACCAGGCACAAAATAATCGCAGCGAGCGCTAAACGGGCAGATCTGGGGCAGCCCAATCAAATCCGGCGGTAGACCGCGAATCGGCGTCAGTTTGCGGCCCTCAGTCTCATCCAAACGAGGGATCGAGCGCAACAAGCCGATCGTGTACGGCATACGAGGATTCTCAAAAATCTCGTCCGTTTTGCCCTCTTCGACCACGCGGCCAGCGTACATCACATTGACGCGATCGGCCATACCGGCCACCACGCCCAAGTCGTGCGTGATGATGATCACCGCCGTGCCGAGTTCGTCCTTCAAGCGGTTGATCAACTCCAGGATCTGCGCCTGAATCGTCACATCAAGAGCGGTGGTGGGCTCATCGGCGATCAGCAGCTCGGGGTTGCACGAAAGCGCCATCGCGATCATCACACGTTGGCGCATACCACCAGAAAACTGATGAGGATAATCGTCGAGACGAGTGCTAGCGCTCGGGATACCGACCATGCTCAACAAATCGATAGCACGTTTGCGGGCCTGAGAGCCATTCATCTTCATGTGCAATTCAAGAGATTCGGTGATCTGACGACCGATCGTCAGCACCGGGTTCAGCGAGGTCATTGGGTCTTGGAAGATCATCGCGATACGGTTACCGCGAATATGGCGCATCTCTTCTTCTGAGAGATCGAGGAGATTCTCGCCGTCGAAAATGATCTCGCCACCAACAATTTTGCCAGGAGGGTTAGGAATCAAACGCATAATGGAAAGAGAGGTAACGCTCTTTCCCGAACCACTTTCGCCGACAATGCCAAGTGTTTCACCACGATCCACGTGGAACGAAACGTTATTGACGGCCTTAACAAGCCCATCCTGGGTTTTAAAATGCGTTTCCAGATTGCGCACTTCGAGTAATGGCATACAAGCTCCCTCATTGTGTTGAGCTAAGCAGCGCTACATCGTATGACGAGCTCTCCGATCGACAAGGATGCAACGTGCCTCATACCAATCAGCCAGATTATGTATCACGCGGATCGAGCGCATCGCGCAGACCATCACCCAGGAACGTAAACGCCATTGTAACCGACGCGATCGCAATTGCGGGAGCAATCAGCAACCATGGCTGCGCCACAATTGCCGCCTTTCCTTCGAGGATCATATTACCCCAACTCACAGGGAAGGGTGCATTCATATTCGTCGATGGTGTCAGACCGATACCCAGGTACGAGAGGACCGCCTCAGTGATGATCGAGCCAGGCACGATAAAGGCGCCAGCCACGATCAACGGGCCGAGCGAGTTGGGCAGCAGATGCCGCAACAAAATCGTCCCATGGCGGATGCCCAGTGCACGAGCAGCCTCGATAAATTCCTTCTCTTTAAGTGCCAACACCTGGCCACGCAGCAGACGGGCCACGCTCACCCAACCCACCAACGACAAGGCCAAGAAAAGGACCAAGAAGCCGTTGAGCAGCTTTCCGAAGGCCGTATCCTTCAACGCTGCCATCATAATAATAAAGAACAACAGCGAAGGGAACGAGTAAACAATATCGGCGAAGCGCATCAGCAAGCCATCGACCCATCCACCCGAATAGCCGGCGATCAAGCCGATGATCGAGCCGATCGTCAAGATCAAAATCATGGGGATAAAGCCAACGATCAGTGAGGTGCGAGTGCCGAAGATCAAGCGGCTCAACACATCGCGACCGACCGCATCGGTGCCAAGCGGGAACTCCCACGTCCCAGTCGCCTCGGGCCGATCCGGCAGGTTGATCCAAGCAGCTTGGCGGTAGGTTTGGCCGGGGTAAATTTGCAGGGCATTATGGGGCGCGAGCCACGGAGCCGCGATGGCAATCACCACCAGAATGCCGATATATACCAAGCTTATTACAGCCGCCTTATTCTTTAACAAACGGCGTCGCGCATCACTCCATAGGCTGCGTGGTGCTCGCGACACCGCTTCATGCCTTTCCTGTGCGACGGTGATATCTGAGACAGTTGTCGCCATGACGATCCTCTTTATTATTGGGTAGTGAACGAGCTAGTGAATGATCGATACACTATCGTTGCATCCATTCGGTAGGGTAGAAACCCCCAAACCGCGCACCCGCATTATCCTTGATTTCGGATACGTGGATCAAGCACGCCGTAACTAATATCAACCATAATATTCGCTAGCACGATCAGGGTCGCGTACATGAGCGCAGTACCCATGATCATCGAATAATCGCGTTGTGAAATCGAATCGACAAAAAACTTACCGATGCCCGGGATACTAAAAATCGATTCCGTGATCACCGCGCCTGTGATCAGGTCGACCAAAGCTGGCCCCAACAGCGTGACAATCGGGATCATCGCGTTACGCAGCATATGGCGGAGGATCACCCATCGCTCGGATAAACCCTTGGCCCGTGCCGTACGAATATAATCTTGGCGCTTGATTTCGAGCACAGTGGTGCGTGTAATACGGGTAATAAACGACATCGTAGCCAGACCCAACACCAAGCCTGGCGCGATATACGGACGCCAGGTATTCCAATCGTTGGTGGCCACATTGATCCATTTTAAGTTTGTTCCAAAAATGATCAGGACTAATAAGCCCGTTACAAATGTTGGTACAGAAACACCGATGGTTGCAAAGAACAGGCTGATGTAGTCAATAATGGTATTTTGCTTCAGGGCGGCGATAATCCCCAGAGGAACACCAACAAACACCGCAAATATCAGAGCAATTATACCCAAGCGCATCGAGTTGGGCCACTGGGCCAGCAAAATATCCTGAACATCGCGACCACGTTGGCGATACGACGGGCCGAGATCGCCTTGGACAGCGTTAATTATATAATTGCCATATTGGCTATCAAACAAGTTGCGGGTCAATTTGAGAGGGTTACGTTCGCCAGCTTCCCACAATTCAGATAACTTAGCGGTATTGAAGTATTGGGGCTTATCGAGACCGAAACGAGCGTTGAGAGCTGCGGCAGTACGAGCATCTACACGTTTATCTTCACGATCAAACGGCCCTCCAGGAGCCAAGTGCATCAACGCAAACGTCACTAATGAAACGAAAAAGAGAACCGGGATAGCCCACAATAGGCGGCGTATTAAAAACGCGAACATAATCGTTGCTCCCTACTTGGCAACTATATCTCAGCTCGTATGAACAGAGTTGAATACATAATTACCAATACCATAGATGCATTGTCATATCATAACACCAAGTTCGATGAGGGGGACTCATAGTATACGACGTTTTAATCGTTTTTTTATTTCGCTAGATGAAGGAGCAATAAACGTCGAAATCGATTCCTCGCTGATCATCGAAGCTATGTTAACTTGGGATGATATCACAAAATGAACTATAGTATTGCCTGCAGACGAAGCGATGGAAATTCTATCGGCGACCCTAGTTGCTAGGGTCGCCGATAATTCGCTGAAGACCTAGCGCTCGATCGTTACATCAAACAGCGCGGTCTCCTGGCCTGGGAACGACGAGTCCTGAGGAGTCAGGTCCAAGCCCTTCACGTACGACTTGATCAGATAGTCGTTCTGGGTGTTGTACACAAAGACGTGAGCAACATCGCCGACGACAATCTTCTGAGCCTGCATGTAGAGCTCCAGACGCTTGTCCTCATCGGTCTCAACATCGGCCTGCTCGACCAGAGCATCGAACTCGGGGTTCTTGTAGCCAATGTTAGCGGCGAACTGCTGGCCCGAGTGGAAGTACACGCTCAGCCAGTTCTGGGGATCCGGGTAGTCTGCACACCAGCCACCCAACACGTTCGGGTGAGTCTCGGCGCTCTTGCGCAGGTTGGTCAGCGTGGTAGCCTCAACTGGGTCGAGCACGAGGTTGATGCCCAAGCTCTTCTGGTACATCTGAGCCAGGTACTCGGCGCGGCCTTGGTTAGCCGGGTTCGAGCTGCTGTAGCTGTACTTGATCTCGGGCAGGCCTTCGCCATTCGGGTAGCCAGCCTCGGCCAATGCAGCCTTAGCCTTCTCCGGGTCATAGGCGAAGCGATCTTCCTCTGCATCGTAGCCAGGGTAACCATCCGGGATCCAGGTCAGGGTCGGGATAACCGTGCCCTGCAAGGCGTCGCGAGCAAAGCCCTCGCGGTCGAAGCCATAAGCAAACGCCTCGCGAACCTTCAGGTTGTCGAACGGAGGCTTGCTCATGTTGAACTCAAGACCCAGCGTACAAGCACCAGCGTAAACGACATACTCCTGGCTCAAAACCGGGTCGGCCTTGATGGTAGCAACGTCGTTGGGATCCGGCGCGATGATGTCGATCTCACCGTTCTGATATGCCTGGAACGCAACGCTGGCATCATCGATGAACAGCAAGCGGACGCCATCGAGCTTGGGCGGGCCCTGCCAGTAGTTCGGGTTCGCCTTGAACTCGATCACACCAGCAGCCTCGTCGATCAGGGTCATCTGGAAAGGACCATTACCGATGTGGTTATCGGCATCCAACCACCAGGTCTCGCCACCAGCGTCGATCAGTTCCTGCTTGGTGGGGAAGAAGCCCCACATCGTCGCCAGGGTGTGGAAGTACGGGGTCGGGCGAGTGAACTCGACGGTGATGGTCTTGTCGTCGACAGCCTTGATACCCAGAGCCTCATACTTGGCATCCAGCGTATCAGCCTCGGTCTCAGGATCGGTGCTCAGGATCGCATCGGCGCCGACCACCATCTCCAGGGTCGCCTGGTAGTCACCAGCGTCCAGCGGGTTGAGCCAGCGGCGGGCGGCCTGCACAAAGTGCTCGGCGGTCAGCGGCGAGCCGTCGCTGTAGGTCAAGCCATCGCGGAGCTTGAAGGTGATCGCGGTCGCATCCTCGTTGTACTCCCAGCTCTCAGCAGCAGCCGGGACAGTCTGCAGGTCCTTATCCAGACCGGTCAGACCCTCATAGTTCAGGCCAAGGATAGCGATCTCATTGGCGAACGAGGTGCGCTGCGGGTGCAGGTCATCTGGCCAGGTACCCACGTTGATGCGCAGGATGTTTTCGCCGCTACCGCTAGGAGTTGTCGGCTCGGGAGCAGCAGTCGGCTCGGGAGCAGCAGTCGGCTCGGGAGCAGCCGTTGCCTCGGGAGCAGTGGTAGCAGCCGGAGCAGAAGTTGCCGCAGGTGCAGAGGTTGCTGCAGGTGCTGCAGGCTCAGAGGTGCCGCCACAGGCAGCGAGAATCGGAAGGATCAGAGCTACCAGCAACAGGAACGCTAGGTTTTTGCGTTCAAGGAAGCGCTTCATAAAGACCTACTCCTTTCAAAGAATCTTGATCATCGTAGAGGTATTGAATCGTTCCCGCAAACAACGGCGGGCTTTGCCACACTGTTGCTCCTTTCTGTCGTTGGTCGAGTCCGAATTCAAGGAACTGCGACGGATGATATCTATACCTGCGATCAGTCAACCTGACCGAACAGATTGTATTCTATCCATTAGGTTTTGAGTAAAACCCTGCCCTGAATATTTACTCCTGCTACCACTTGGCAACCGTATGCCCTTCCAAGTGATATTCAGTTGTTGCTCGATATGTTTGAGGTGTGGGATGAAATAGTGGTTTATAGTACGCAGGATTTACTCGCAATGCTAGGGTTAAGGCCCATCAACAGACCTCAAGCCATCGCTTCGATTTTAAAATCCATTACATATTTTGCGTGCTCACGATGGTAGCACGCTACTTTTCCACTGTCAAGCGGATTCTATACGTTGCAACAACCTTTTTACAAATTTTACATTCTCAATAATTATGCCACGGCCTGCCGCTCGCTATTATGAGCGATCCGATCGAGATATGCGGCCAGATCGTGACGCAATTCACTATCATCCGAGTCTCGCAGCCGCCAAAGCACACGTTGGATCACTTGAGCATCGAATGCAACACAAGCGTTACGCCATGGGTCGTGTGGATCAAACAAGCCGCGCCCTTCTTCATCGAAGCTATTGGCAATATAGGTTGTTAAGTCGTGGAGGGCGCGTGTATTGAGCACCACACCGCCACGCCAGAGCAGGTGCGCCAGTTCGGGCGACGAGTGCAGGCGACTCAGACGATCGGCACCCAAAATCGCCTCAAGGCGCTTCCGTGCCTGATCGAAATCGCGGATCGACGAGCGCAACCAGAGCCGTTGATACCCAACTGGTGGAGGACCAAGCTGAGGGAGACGCTTGGTAAGCGGTCGCGGGCCTGGTTGCGTGCGAAACTCGATCAAGCCAGCGTGTCGTAATACATCGCGGCTGAACATCGAGCTTTGCTCCGAGCCGTTGACCGTAGCGGTCATGTAGACGTTCGGCGGCACCAACGGCTGACGCTCCGCTGGGAACCCAGGGAGATTCAGCCGTTTTTCGCCCGTCGAACTGACCTGTAGGAGAGAAGCGAAGTAATAATCGAGCTCGTTGGGATGGAGCGCGTCGAAACAGACCAGGTAGACCTTGCCCGCATTGCCAGGGTCGGCGGCTTCCTGCAGCAGTTCGAGGAAGCGCAGCGAACTAAACCGTTCTTGCAGCGAACGATAGTAGCTGTCTTCTCCCGTCTCGCTCGGCCAAGCCGCGCTCCCTGGGATCAAGGCGTATTGCGAAGTGTTCTGGCCGATCAGGGCCGACGCAAACAGTTGTACAAACTCTGTTTTACCCTGACCTGTTGCCCCCGATAGGATAACGAAGGGGTTTGTTTTAAGCGACACGTAGTAGGTCACCACCAGGGCGTGCGAGAAACCATAGCCCGCAGAAGTGATGGTGTCGCTGATAGAGGCGAGCATCGCCTGTTCACTACCGCTACGTTCAAACGCATCTCGACAGGACAGACGTAGCAGTGGGGGTTCGGTACTTTCATGTGGCACTAGAGCCAACTTCCCCTGGCCTTCGCTGGCCAACCCACGAGCATCCGCATTGATGGTGGTGTGGAAGCGTTGTTGAATCAAAATCCCGCTCTCCTTTATCTCTACAAAAAAGGATGTAAATGGACAATCGGGCTTAGGGCGTAGGTGTGCTTGTTTAGGTTTGCTTGCTAAAGCGCACCTCGGAGGCATCGCCAACGTTCAATTCGTTTGCATCCCCCCGTACCACCGCGTTGTTGCCCACCAAGCTGTGCTGGAGCATCGTTGATTCGATAACCGCATCTTCATTGATGATCGAATCAGTCAGAATAGAATCGCGCACGACAGCACCAGCCGCGATCGAGACGTACGGGCCGACGATCGCATTCGTCACCGTAGCGGTTTCGTGGATGTAGACTGGTGGCCGCACAATGCTGCCGGGGATGTCGCGCCCATGCGCGCGCCCATGGTCGAGCAGGTAGCGGTTGGTCTGCAGCACGGTGTCCTTGGTGCCACAATCCTCCCACACTTCGACCGTCTCGGCAGTGAAACGTGCGCCTTCGTCGAGCATGATCTGGAACGCATCGGTGAGGTAATACTCGCCTTTGGTCTGAATGTTGCGCTCCATCATCGTCTCGATGGCTCGCATCAGTTGTTGGGCATCGCGCACGTAGTACAAGCCGATCATAGCCAAGTTCGAGATGTTGGAGTCGGGCTTTTCGATCAGCTTTGTGATGTAGCCGTTTTCAATGAAGGTCACACCAAAACGGCGCGGGTCCTCGACTTCCTTCACGTAGATCACGCCATCGACATCGGTCTGCGTCAGTTTGCTGAGATCGGCCTCGAAAATGGTATCGACGTACAGGATCAGCGTCGGGCCGCTCACAACCTCACGCGCCAAGTAGATCGCGTGGGCCTGACCTTTCAGCTCGGTCTGTTCGATAAAGCGTGCCGGAATATCGAGGTTCTTGCGAACGTACTGTTCGATTTGTTCGCCGAGGTAACCTGTGATAAAAATCAGTTCCTCGATTTCGATCTGGCTAAGCGTATCGAGAATATGACCAAGTACTGGTTTGCCAGCCACAGAAACAAGCGGTTTTGGCTTGCTATACGTATGCGGACGCAATCGAGAGCCAAGACCCGCTGTGGGGATGATCACCTTCATAGTGCTTTACATCCTTAAAAGTAAGCTTTTGCTGCCACTCAATTATAGCATGGCCATTCAGTTAGTGCACTTCTTTGAGAAAATCTCCCTGCAGAGGAACCGTTCGTAACCCGGGATAGTTACTGCCGAGACAATCGGCAGCCGATGATGCGTTGCGCGCAAGGCTCCAACATTTCTGTGTAGCATTGTCACTCCGCACAAGCCATGAGGCGCTTCAGCATGTTCATCGTTGCATTACCGCTGCCCAATTCGCTTTAGCATCATACCAATGAAGTTGGATGGTGTCCATTCAAACGCTGGTTTGGCCTCCATAACACGCCCCATCATACTGTCGGTGAGCTCGATCGCTATGTTGAGCTTACGCTGATTGTCCTAAACAAATCTCAGCCACTTGTCTCTGTACAGTTCATCGAGATCGACGTACATTACCCCTATACACATCCTGCAACCGAGACAAAGCGGTACAATCTTCTCCAAAAACCGAATTGTCCTACCACAAACAATGCGACCATTGAGACAGGTAGGCACGCTTCGGTCGTTCCTAACGAGGTAAGCGTATGCGGATCGAACTTAATCGTGGGAGTGCGCAGCCTCTCTACATGCAACTGGCACAAGATATCCAGCGCCGAATCCGCTCCGGCGCGCTGCCTCCGGGCGCTCGCCTGCCCACGGTACGCGAGCTTGCCCAGCAATTGGGCGTGACCCGCCTCACTATTCACAGCGCCTACAGCGAGTTGCAGGCTGGCGGCTGGGTGGAAGCGACCGTCGGGCGCGGCACATTTGTCGCACAGCAATCCACACCATTGGGCCTGCTTACCCCACCGGATCGCGAACTCTCGGCTCACAACCTGATGGGCGATATGATGCGCATGGCGCAGTTACCGGGCCTGCGCACCCTGGCAATGGCCGATCCTGCTCCCGATCTCTACCCGATGCGCGAATTCAAACAGGCGCTCGACGAAGCACTGAGCAACGGCCCCAGCGCTCTGAGCTATAGCCCAACTCAAGGCGACCCACTGCTGCGCACGGTCGTCTCGGAGTTGTTGCGCGACCGCGGGGTACACGCCAGCCCCGACGAGATCATCATCACCACGGGCGCCACGCAAGCGCTCGCCCTGATAACACAATCGCTGGCCCGCCCAGGCGATACGGTGCTGGTCGAGCAACCGACCTACCTTGGCGCGCTCAGCACGATGAACGCCCAAGAGATCCAGACGATCGGCGTGCCGATGGACGAGGAGGGCCTGATCGTCGATGCGCTTGAGCCGCTCATCCAAGCGCATCGCCCGAGGTTCATCTACACCATTCCGGCGTTTCAGAACCCCACCGGCGTGTGCCTCAGCCCGGCCCGCCGCGCCGCCCTGCTCGAGATCGCCGCACGCCACCGCCTGCCGATCGTCGAGGACGACATCTATGGGCGCTTGTGCTACAACGGCGAGCCACCGTTGGCCATGAAATCGGACGATCGCGATGGGCAGATCATCTACATCAGCAGTTTCTCGAAGTTACTGCTGCCCGGGCTGCGCATTGGCTATGCAGTCGCCTCGCCAGAACTGCTCAGCCGTATGGTGGCGATCAAGCAGTCGTTCGACCTCTGCTCGCCATCACTCATCCAACAGGCATTGGCGATCTTTGTGCAAAATGGGCGGCTTCACAGCCACCTGCGGCGCGTGATCCCACGCTACCGAGAGCGCTGCGAAACCCTGATCAACGCCATGAGCCGCTACTTCCCATCCGGCGTGCGATGGACCACACCGCATGGCGGCTTCTGCTCGTGGGTCTCGCTGCCACTCGGCGTCTCGGTACACGATCTCTACCTAGCGGCAGTGGAGCGCGGCGTCGCCTTCACGCCCGGCGATGTGTTCTTTAGCGGCCCAGCGCCACGTCCGTACATGCGCCTGAGCTTCGCGACACAAACGCCAGCGGTCATCCAAGAGGCTGTGCAGATCCTGGGAGAAGTGCTGAGCACACAACTCACCCGCCGCGTCTTCAACCCACCCGTTTTGGCAGACTGCGTACCTCTCGTTTAAGCATACACGACATGGTTGTCGTTCGGCGTAACAGGCTTTCTAATGCCGTATACGCCTTGGGTAGCCCATTTTCGCCGAACGACGTACCGAAACCGTACCACAAACAACACAAAATTAGAACTTTAGACCTATTGATATTATATCGTTAGAATGGTATACTAATATTAGATGGATAAGTTAGACAAAAACGACCAAACAGTACGATGTAGCAAAATGGAGGAGGGCCTATGGATAGTTTAGACGACATCGATCTCCAACTTCTCCGTTTGCTTCAAGAGGATGGTCGGATCTCGAACGCTGAACTCGCTCAACGAGTGGGTCTAGCGCCGCCGACAGTCCTACGGCGCGTGAAACTGCTCGAAGAACGCGGCTACATCAAAGGCTACACCGCCGTGGTGGACCCTTTAGCCCTCGGGCTAACCGTGACAGCGTTCATCTTTGTCGAGACACAAGCAGGCAGTGATCTCGAAGATGTGAGCAACTTCATCAGCACTCTGCCAGGAGTGCAGGAAATACATCGAGTGATTGGTGAGTGGTGTTTTCTGATCAAGGTACGCACTCTCAACCCGCAAACCTTGGAGAATATCACGCACTATCAACTTCGCACACATCCGGGCGTGCGGCGCACTCTGACAACATTAGCGACATCATCAGCTTACGAAACAAGTGTCGTGCCGTTGCCAGCCGATATCCCGACCAAGAGGCCGATATCAATTGTGCTCGACCCTGACCCGAAAGCAACTGCAAATCCTGACGAGGCTTGATATGACAGTCTTATCACCAACATATACAAAGACAAAGAAAGCACAAGAGGTACATACAATGATCGCGCAAACCAACTTCTCATCGCGTATCCCGTTACCACAAACGCCAGCCGCTCAGCCCTCGAAGCAGATTGGCTCGCACATGCCGCTCGATACGTCGGTTCACTGGGATTGGAGCAACCCGCTCAACATCCTGCCCATCACAATGCTCCTGCTGATTGTATTCGCCTTGATTGCAGTGGTGCTTGCTTGACACGACCATTCAGCCCACGGATAGGCTACGCGCTGAGCTTCGGCTCAGCGCTAGCCTGGTCTACGACCAGCGTCCTTATCAAATACCTCCTTGATAGTGGCGCACCACGGTTAGCCGTCGCCTTCTGGCGCGACATGCTGATCGCAATCGCTTGTCTGCTCGGTCTCCTTCTGCTACGTCCACGCGAACTACGGGTCGCTCGCTCCGACCTCGGCGGCTTCGCAGCCATCGGCGCGCTCTCCGTCGGCGTCTACCACGCCCTCTGGGTCTTTTCGATCGGCTTGAACGGCGCCGCAGTCGCCACCGTCCTGATCTACACCTACCCCATCTTCGTTATGCTCGGTGCCTGGCTGCTGTTTCACGAAACGATCAGCCGTAAACAGGTCGCCGCGCTCGTAGTAGCGCTGATCGGCTGCGTCCTGTTGGTGCGCGCCTACGACCTCTCGGTGCTCCGCCTGAGTTGGATCGGCATCCTGATCGGCTTGGGCACAGGCTTCACCCACGCAGGCTATGTGCTGTTCAGCCAACGCTCGGTGCAATCGTACAGCCCCTGGACCTCGCTGGCCTACACGATGCTGTTCGGCTCGCTGATGCTGCTCATCATCAACCTGATGGCCGAACCCACGCAGGTCGCCGCGATCGGTGGGCTGGATTCGTGGGGTTGGCTGGTGCTCCTGGCGCTCGGGCCAACGCTGGCCGGCTATGCGATGTTCACCATCGCGCTGCGCGCCATCCCCGGCCAGATCGCCGGTCTGATCGCGATCATCGAAGCGCCCGCCGCCGCGCTCTTCGCGCTGCTGATCCTGGGCGAACGGCTGGAGTGGCCGCAGGTCGTCGGTATGCTGCTGATCCTAGGGGCCGTGACATTCTCGCAAATGGCGAACAGCACCGCGCAGCCAACCGCCGAGAGCATCCAACAGGCCGCGTAGGCCGTCACAACCTGCTATTGTTTTGGGAAGAAGGGGCCACGTCGTCAACCCCAACGCCCGTCGCTGCGGGCAAACAACGTCGTGCACAACGTGTGCGCGCTCGGACAGGTATGGCGCTGCGCGCCACAACGCGCGCCGCTCGATGCGCGGCTAACACAACGGATTCGACGCAAACGCAGCGAATAGACGATGAACACAAAGACCTGCCTGGTGCTCAGCATGCTCACGCTGAGATGCCCACCAGACAGGTCGATTCTGTTTCAGGCGTTACCGCTCAGCAACGCAGCGCGTCGCTACGCCGCCAAGTCGATCAGGTCGCGCAGCATTGCCGCGGCGGTGGGTCCAGGGCCACGCTCCGCCGAGGATGCGCTGGTGCGCCCGCCGATATCGGTGTAGTAGACGATGCCCATCTCATCGCCCGACATACGGGCCAGCGGATGGTCGAGCGGCAACGCCGTGGGCCGCACGCTGAAGCGATAGTCGCCATCGACCTGCTCGGCCAAGCACAGCAGCACAATGCGAGTCTGCTTGGCGAGCGCCTCTTGCAGCACCTCACGCGTCAGGTGCGTGATGCCCTCACGCTGCACATCGGCGAGGGTGGTGGGGCGGCGCAACACGCTATTCGCCAGGATGATGATTTTGTTCGTGGCGTCCCAGCCCTCGACATCGAGCGTGGGATCGGCCTCGGCAAGCCCGCGCCGCTGCATCTCGGCCAACGCTTCGTCGTAGGTGTGGCCCGCCTCGATCATACGCAGGATGCCCTGTGTGGTGCCGTTCAGCACCGCCTCGATGCGGGTGATCGTGGCGCCGGCCAAGTCGCGCCGCCCGATGTTCACGGTGGGCAAGTAGCCACCTACGCACGCGCTAAAGCGCAGGCCCACACCCATGCGCTCGGCAAGTTCGCTCAGTTCGGTGTATGCCAACACCAACGGCCCTTTGTTGGCCGTCACAACGGCGATCTTGCGGTTGAGCGCAGTACGGATAATATCGTGGCCCGGTTGGCCGTGTTGCAAGTTGGTGAGCGTGGATTCGAGCAGAATGTCGGCAGGAGCCTGCTGCGTCAGTTCGACTGCCGACATGCCCGGACGACCCACGCCAGGCAGCGTGGCGACACTGCGTCGCGCGCGCTTGGCTTCGAGCAGTGTGGCGAGATCGAGGCCGTTCTCATCGAGCGCAGCACCACCGCTATCTGCCGCTCCAACTACACGTAATTGGATGCCGTACACCTTCGCAAGCAGTTCCGCCTGCGAAAGCCCAAGCTCCAAAAAGCTTCGCCCAACATTGCCAAGGCCAGTCAGCATGATTCGATAGGTGCGCATCGATTTCCCACTTTCGAAGGTTTTCATGATGTTGAAGCCAACACGATAGTATGCGCGATGGAGCGCATTGATCTCCTACTTCCGAAGGTGTTCGAACAGTACGAAAGATCAGGTAGGTAGACGGAGTAGCAAAAAAGCTGCACTATAGCAGGTTAGCAAGCGAATTAAACACAAATAACACATAAAACGCACAGGCTAATGGCTATTATACACGTTATGAGCATCACGTATAATGAATGCGCTACAACAAGATAGGAGGTCATATGGACGAAGTGCAACTGAAGGCGCAGATCGCAACGTTAGAAGCTTTTCATCCCGCGCTCAAAGCACAACTCCAAGGTGTCAGTGAGCCAGCGCTGCGATTTCGCCCGGCCCCCGAGGAATGGTCGGTCGTGGAGGTGCTCGGGCATTTGGTGGAAGCCGAGGTGATGTGGTTGGCCCGCATCCGCCAAATGCTATCGACCGACAACCCCAAGCTCGCCCCGCTCGACAATAACCTCGTGCGTCAACGCGATTATCAAAACAAACAGGTTGGCTTCCTGCTGATCACGCTGGCCGAGCGTCGCGAAGAATTGCTGGAGCAGGTGCGGGTGCTGCGACCCGCTCAGCTTGCGCGCACGGGTGTGCACCCCACACGTGGCCAACTCTCGATCGCCGAGGCGCTCGTGGCTCTCAGCGACCACGATCAACTTCACAAAGCCCAGATCGAAGCGAATCTGGAGGCGTGGAAACAACAGCAGTAAAGTAAATAGGTACCCTGTGTATTCGCCGTGTTATCGCAGGGAGGGGTCTAAAAGTGGTGAACTGGCCGCATAGCACTCCACGTTCTTGCCACAAGGTAGGGCGCGCTTGAGGCGCGGCTGAGCTTGCACACGTTCTTTAGGCAACTTCTCGGCCCTGGTGATTATGGAACCAATAGACGCTTCTCATTTGTCGAACATGGCGGACGATGAAGGTACATCGCCCGATGTGCCAGCGGAAAAGAAACTTCAACGCCGTGTGTTGGGCTTGGCTTGGCCAGTTATCAGCGAAAACTTGCTGCAAACGATGCTCGGCATCGTCGATACGATTCTGGTGGCCCGCTTAGGGGCATCGGCGATCGCTGGCGTCGGAACAGCGCTCCAGATCATCTACATCTTGATCGCGGCCCTGAGCGCGTTGTCGGTGGGTGCTTCGGTGTTGGTGGCGCAGGCGTACGGCGCGCGCGATCTCTCGCGGGCCAACAGCATCGCGCGGCAGACGCTGATCTGGAGTGCGCTCGTCTCGATTCCGTTGGCGGTGGTGGGCATTCCGCTCATCCCAAGCATTGTGGGCTTGTTCGGCCTCGCGCCGGATGTATCCCAGATCTCGCAAGACTACCTGAACGTCACGATCGGCACGATTGTCGCGCTCACCACCTCGATCATCAGCGGTGGCGTGCTGCGCGGCATCGGCGATAGCCGCACGCCGATGTTGGTCACAGCGCTCAGCAATGTGATCAACGTGGGCTTGGCCTACGTGATGATCTACGGTCATTTGGGTTTCCCCGCGATGGGCGCGGTGGGCAGCGCGTGGGCGACCTTCCTGGCTCGTTTGATCGGCGCCGTATTGTTGGTGATGGTGCTCTGGCGTGGCCGCAACGGCGTGCGGATCAGCGGTACGGGCTTGTGGTGGCCGCAGTTCAAGGTGCTGAACGATATTCTCCGCATCGGCTTGCCCGCCGCCTTCGAGCAGTTGCTGATGATCACTTCGTTCGCGGTGCTCACACCGATCGTAGCGGGGTTGGGCACAACAGCGCTCGCCGCACACCGCGTGATCATCAATGCCACGTCGATCTCGTTCTTGCCGGGCGTGGGTTTCGGGTTGGCGACGACAGCATTGGTGGGCCAGGCGATCGGCGCGCGCCGCTTCGACGAGGCACCGCTGATCGCGAAGATCGCGCTGCGCTGGGCGATCATCTGGATGGGCGTGTTGTTGGTGGTGTTCCTGGTGTTCGCCGAGTATGTGATGCTGGCCTTCACCGATGATCCCGAGATGCTGAAGGTGGGCGTGGATGCGCTGCGGGTCATTGCGCTGGTGATGCCGTTGTGGGGCATCCATTACGTCTACGCTGGGGCGTTGCGCGGCATCGGCAATACGCGCCTGCCGTTGATGATCAGCGGCGTCGGCAACTGGTTGTTTGTGGGGTTGGGCTACCTGGCGATGCAGCTTATCGCCCCTTCGTTAGCTTCGCTCTGGGCGGTGCTGTGGCTGATTGCGCCCATCCAGGCGGTGCTGTTCTGGTGGTCGTGGCGGCATTGGCAGACGGACCAGGCGGCACAACCGGCACAGGAATCAGCCTCGGTGTTGCCGTAAGTCCGTGCGGCTGAGAGGCGTTTGCGCGAGCGGCGCGCCAGCGCCTCTACGAGCGCTCTGCACTGCGTTGCGGATGCGGGCCGCATGCCGTAGCGACTGGCGTTCAGGCGGCGGTTGCGCTTCTTTCAACCAAACTAAAAGGCGCTTGCTCTGAGGCTATCGTTGATTAATGGGACGACCAGGCCGAGCACGCAGGCGTGTGATGGGCCGTGCTTTGGGGAGTTGTACGGTGGAGGCCATGCGCGCCTCGGGCGAATCTGGCCCGAATTGTGCAATGATCTCGGCTTTGGTCTGCTCAACCGCTTCGTGAAGATTCCAGAGCGCTTCGCGCAGGGCCCGTTGTGCCACCTTGGTGGCGTGCCGAAGGTGCAGTATTTCTTGCTCTTGTTGCCATTCGATGCGCTTCAGAAACGCTTGTTGAATGGGCGTGTTGCGCAGATCGCACACTTCATCGGGGCCAAGTGGAAAGAAACCAAGATCTGCTAGTGGTGTGGCGAAGGCGGCGCGGGTGCGCAACCGATGTTTTTTCTGCTTGGCTGCCATTGGTTGCTCCTTTGACGAAGAGCCATAGGAAGCCAGGCGACCTGAAACGCGATACCACTAGTCCTCGATTGCTGTGCGAAATGCGCGAAAGACATCTGCCAGAGCGGCGGGGGTGTAGTGTGCGTTGAGGCCGCTGGGATTGGGCAGCACCCATACACGGGTAGTGCCCAGACGTTCGGGTTGTTCGCCCAGAACGGCGCGTGGTTGGCCAAACGCTGTTCGGTAGGCGGTGATGCCCAATACGGCCAGCACGCGTGGCTGGAAGGTGGCGATCTTGGCGCGGAGGCGTTGGCCGCCTGCGGCGAGTTCTTCTGCGGAGAGCTCGGCGGCGGTGGCGGTGGCGCGCTCGACTAGGTTTGTGATACCGTAGCCGTTGGCAAGTAGTTCGTCCTGCTCGGCGGGCTTGAGCAAGCGCGATGTGAATCCCGCCGCGTAGAGTGTGGGCCAGAAGCGGTTGCCAGGACGAGCGAAGTGGTGACCAGTGTAGCCCGAATACAGGCCCGGGTTGATGCCGCAGAACAGCACGCGCAAGTTGGGGCCGATCACATCGGGGATCGTGCGGTTGTTGGCGGCGATCAGGTCGGCTTTGGTTGGTTTGGGTAGTGTTGTCATTATTGGTGCTGTTCGGGCTGAGATAGCTGAATACGTTTCAGTATTATACCGTGTTCGCCGTACTTTCGTTGCATTCCCCACGCTGCTTCAGCTATCGTGTTTTGTCCTTCTTCTCAATGCTGCTTTGGCCCTCGCTGAATGTTCAACCCTCGGTTATGATAGGGAAGTTTGGATGCGCTGCACGTAGAGCGCTTTCAGCCTCGTTCCTATGGCCTACAATGCAGCATGCGTTGATCGTGTGAATGATCGCCCGGATCTGGCATACATGAGGAGTTTGAAGATGTCGAACACTGTTTCGTTTGCAGATGTGCAGGCGGCGCGCGAGCGGCTGCGAGGCGTTGCGAAATCGACGCCTGTGGTG